>ENA-OSIY01000490-OSIY01000490.1-marine-metagenome-genome-assembly--contig:-NODE-490-length-21924-cov-7.222548_pt1 | contig 21924 bp, 18 predicted proteins | sample MGYA00237884_ERZ534233 | MGnify/ENA primary metagenome ERZ534233 (study PRJEB26412, sample SAMN06343840) | marine metagenome | isolation source: estuarine water | place: USA: Columbia River Estuary... | reverse complement strand
TTTTTTTCAAGCAGAAGACGGCATACGAGATTTCTGCCTGTCTCGTGGGCTCGGAGATGTGTATAAGAGACAGGCGGGCTTCGCGCAAAAAATGAAAGTCCAGGTGGACAAAGAATCAGGTACAATTACCGTGAATGAGGTGCCACAAGCCATTCTTATTAAAGAGAATGCACCGGGCCAATTGGGTATCAACAAGAACTTTACCATCACGAACCTCGATGGAAAAGAACTCCTTTACTTCGTTTTTACTCAAGAACCTGAAACGAACAGCCGCGGCTACAAAACAGGAAAAACGCTGACCTATTACACCCTTAACTTTATCGAAAGTCGTGGTCAAGGAAGACGACCGGGTACAATGACGGCTTTAGGCGCCGCAAAAATTGCCATGAAGAACGGTCTTATCGTGGATGGTGAAATAGATCCCGACGCGCAAAAGAAATTCTTACTGAAATATTAAAAATTAAGAGTCTACTACTAAAAAAGCCACCCCGCAAGAGGTGGCTTTTCTAATTTACTGAACTACTGTTTTTTAGAGCCGAACCTTCTGCCTCAAAATGGAGTTATAGTAAAAAGCCCAATTATGAACGCCTTATTTCTCACCATCGCCATGCTCACCTCATCGATTGCTTTGTTCGACTTTACTCCTCAAGGAAATTTAGACCGCTGGGCGGTGATCAACGACGGAGTAATGGGCGGGCTTTCTAAAGGCAGTTTGGAAATTACTCCTGGGGGGCACGGGAAATTCTCCGGTTCGGTTTCTCTTGAGAATTATGGTGGATTCACATCCATCCGTTGCGCTGTCGCAGATATTGTGGTAACTGAAAACAGTACGGTTCAACTTCGCGTTAAAGGCGACGGGAAGAACTACCAATTCCGCGTAAAACATAAAGCTCGTGATTACCAAAGCTACATCACCACGTTCTCTACAACGGGCGAGTGGGAAACTATAGAAATGCCATTGAGTGAGCTCTACCCCTCATGGCGCGGTCAAAAACTTGATATGCCAAATTTTGATAAGTCCAGCATCAACGAATTCACCTTTCTCATCGCGAATAAGCGCAACGAAACTTTTGAATTGTTGATTGATGAAGTAGTGTTGGTACCGTAACGATTAGTTGATTCCCCCAAACCCTATTCCTACGCCTAAACGAAGCTGAATTCCCGGCTCTTCCCAGCTGCGTACGTTTACGTAGCCTGCACCAAAGACAAGATCAAGGGTGGTGACTTCAAAGAGCAACACACTCTGATAAACATTTAAAGTAAGCATGTATTTGGGATCCGCATCTAGAATGGTCTCCGCCATCAGCTCTATAGACCTCGACTGCTCGTAAAAAAAGAAATTTACAGGTACAAAATCTAATCTGACTCCACCGGCAAGGAATGCACCGTTTTGAGAAAGTCCACCCAACGCTTCACCGCGTGACAATCCCAATGCACCTTTCCACTTAAAAGCGGGTATACTTGACAATCGCTCAATGGTTAAATGTGGCGCGAGAGCCACGAACATCTCATAGTCGTATGATTCCGTGACTTCTTGTACGGCAAGAACAGGAACCTGTAGACCAAAACGCCAATCATCTAGACCTAGATACAAGCCATTACTGATGCTCAAATCATTGACTTGTGAATCTGCACCAGTGGAAGCACCGTCTTTTCGAACAACAGTTTGGGCTTGAGCAGCAATGCCAATGGTAAATAAAAGAACTAGTACATTAAGCTTCATACGGGCGCAATTTTAAAAGCCGCAATCCTCCGGCCATGTTGGGTCGCCAAAGATATCAGTATGAAGGATAACTTTCTGTGTGGTTGTCATTTTTCCCATGGCTCCACGAAACATACCTTTAGAATTAAATGTCCAAACAGCATTACCCTGGGCATCCAGCGCAATCAACCCGCCATTACCGGCCTCAGAGTTGAGCACGCCAAAGATCACTTCACGCGTACTCTCCTCCAAAGTCAACCCCTGGTATTGCATGCGTGCATTTACTTGGAACGCCACGTTGTTTCGGATGTAGTACTCCCCGTGACCAGTACAGCTGACCGCCGCACCATTATTATCGGCATAGGTTCCGGCACCTATGATGGGCACATCGCCCACGCGACCGTATTTCTTACCCATCATGCCACCTGTGGAAGTACCAGCGTACAAATTTCCTTGGTTATCCAAAACCACGACCCCGACAGTGCCGTTCTTCTTCATCTGTTTCCAGCGCTCGTATTGGGCTTTGCGCTTGGGTGTTAAAAAGTATTCGTTATCCACAAACTCGTGATCCTGAGTCTTGGCAAACTCCTCTGCCCCTTCGCCAATAAGCAATACGTGTGAAGTTTCCTCCATAACCGCTCGTGCCAACTTCGCCGGGTTCTTGATGTGCTTCAACCCCGCCACAGCTCCCGCCATTTTTGTGGATCCGTCCATAACCGAGGCGTCTAGTTCTACTTCGCCCTGATCATTGAACACAGCACCTTTACCTGCATTAAAATGAGGATCGTTCTCGAGCATGGTAAGGCTCTCCACGACAACGTCCATCCCATTAGCCCCGTACGTGAGCATATCAAATCCCACCTTGAGCACAGCCTGCAGAGCAGAATCATACTCCGCGATTTGCTCATCGGTATAATACTTACGCTCTATACCGCCCGCACCGCCATGAATAACAATCGCAGGGCCGTCAAATTTGAACTGCTGGTGGTTTTGACCAAAGGCGAAAAACGGTAAGGCAAGCAAAATTGTTAGAAAGCGCATGATTATGTAAGTATACGTTCGTTGTAAAATTATAGCGATTTACTCTCCGTGAAAGAGCTTGTGCTTTTTGATGGGCAGTCCTTGTCGAATGCGCCAAGCATGGTAAGTGCTGGGGGTATCGGGAGTCCATTGGGGTAGGAAGAAGGCAATACCGAATCGGTCCAATTGGCTCACATTGGCGAGAATCAACATCATATAAAGCGTCCACTGCGGCGCTCCGGTCCACCACAAATGAGTAAACCCAAGCAAAATACCAATGCCGAGCAATTTCCCTGAATAGGCATGGGCCGCGAGCTCCTTGCCAAACTTCAAGAACGACACCACGTAGGTCAAGACTTCCATAAGCAAGGCAATTCTGATCCACCACAGATGCGGTCTAAATATCTCCGGACGCCAGAGCCAAATCGCAGTACCTACACCGAGCCAAAAGATAAGATCAGCGATGCTGTCCGCGCGACGCATCAATGGTGCAAAGAGAACCCGACTGAAGATGAGTCCCCAAGGAAGAATGTATTTCATACACGAGAAAGATAAGTCTATTTCATGATGCGGTGCATCGTAGACTTTGAAACACCGAAATAACTAGCTATCTCTGTTTGAGTGCAGTACAGTTCTATACCAGGAAAACGCGCCTTTGTTTCCTCCCAGTATGCCCTCTTATCCTTATGCTTCATCTTAATAAGCCGCAACTTTCGCATTTGCAGAAAATGTGCATTGACTCGATATAAAATGGCCCTGAATTCAGGGTGCTCATAAACAAATGTCCGCCATTGGGCTGCATCGAGTCGATAGACGGTTGCGTGCGTATACATTTTAGCGGAACTCGCCGTCAACTCACCCCATAATAAATTCTTTTCGTCACAAACAAAAAGTCCAGGTTCAATCATGCCGTTGAGCATGGTCGTGCCATCTTCTAAATCCATTTTATCAAAGCCATAACCGGCTTGTATAAACCATACATAGCCCGCACTTTGACCCGATCCCCATAAATTTTCACCAGGAGAGAAATGAAATGGTCCTTCGAATGCTGCACCGAATTCAATAAAGTCGGAGAAATTCTCTGGCAAGCCTGTCATTTCTGCCAATCTGAGTGCGATCACTTGTTCTTTTGTCCTAGGCATCTTCCATCGCTTCATTAAGATACGTTTTTAAGGACGAGTTTGATATCCCTAAAAAGTTGGCCAATTCTTTTCTTGGCAGTGCCGCAGCTACCTTTCTATTGGATTTAATCCAGTTGACCGAATATTCATGCCGATCCAATCCATGATTATTTATATAATGTTGGTACTGGTAACTGCATAATAATGATCGTTGTAGACTGAGTGCAATCATTAAGTCTTTCAATTCGTTTTGCTCAAAAACATTTGTATCAATAGAATAAATCTGGGTGTCCTCCAGTACATGCCAAGTACTATCCATTTTATTCAATTCCTCATGTATTTCGAGGTTAAAAAGCCAAGATTTTTCCACATAGAAATGAGACCAGTTCAAAAGTGCATCCAAACGGTGACTAACGCCAATAGCCCCCTCCAGGACCATTGAAATATGCCCATCCAAAAAGCTAGTATTAGACAGGATTGTCCCTTTGGATAAATTAAACGTCTGCACCTCTACCTTTTTTTCATTCGTAGCCAGTAAATACCGATCGTCAGGATGCAGTAAGTCTTTGACATATTTGAAAAAAACGGCAGTATGTGGAGGCTGGTTGGTCAAAATGAAACGTCTATAATCCTCAATATAGCGAATATCTTTTTCAGGACTAACACCACCTTTAATGTCCTGATTTTTAGATAAATAAAATCATACAATATCGAGCGTAGGCCTGCGCATTTTGGACAATTTGAAACGTTAAAGCGTATTTCATTCAGGATCTTGGCTAAAACAACCAATTAAAACTTTTATTTATGAAACGAATTTTACTTCTGATGTGCACTGTACTGACCATTCAGTCGAATGCACAAATCTGTTCGCCAGACACTGTCACCCCATCCATGGCAGCAATTGGATATCCCTCTTTGGAGTGGTCAGGAATGTGGGTGAATAGCGAAACACCATCCTTTGCTTGTGACAGCACACAACCCATGATGAATTTAGCAGCTGTTGTAGGCCAACCGTTCGAAGCAACACTAACAGGTATGTTAGGCGACACCTTTCCTTCAGGTGGTCTTTTAGTTCCTACCGTTCAATCGGCCTTCCTCTACACGACCGCCATCCCCGCATGGTTAACGTGGGACGCTGCGGATTCGATATTTTATCCAGGTCCTGCAAATAAGACATGTATCAAATTATCTGGTACCCCTACGTTGGCTGATACGACGTTTTACATGCCTAGTGTAGGTGTGGAAAGTGGTTTCTGGACCAGCTGGTATCAAATCCAAGGCACTATGTTCGGATTTCCTGCGATCGATACTTTCGGCTTTTGTCACAACGTTCGTGTATTTAAAGACTATACGGGCCTAGAAGATTTGCCAATAGCAACCATGAGTCTATCTCCTAACCCAGCAAGCGACTTTTTACACCTCAGCTTTAATCAGCCGGTTGTAAACGACGATCTTCAGGCTCAAATATCTGTTTTCAATATCATTGGAAACAAGGTGCGGGTGAACTTTACCAAAACAGCCTCTAATGGACTCGATATAGATGTATCTCAGCTACCTTCAGGCAATTACTGGCTCACTATAGATGTGGGCAAAGGTATGCTAAGAGAAGAATTCATTGTAACCCACTAGCCGTGTTGGCTCGCTGGACAAAACTAAACCTCAAGCACCTGTTGGTGCTTGGGGTTTTCTTTACACTCCCTCTTTCCGCCCAATTCGCATTTGAGGGGCCCATTCCCGCTATAACTAGCGGCTATGGTTCTTTCGGCAATTATGCAGTGGAAAGTCAGTTTTTCTACTTGGCCCCAGATTCAACCATAGAATGCGAAGATACCGTGCGTGCAATCATCACCTATCCCGTAGGAATCTCTTCCCCAAAACCCACCGTATTCAGGTTCCCCGGGGCTTCGAATAATGCCATGGCAGATAGCGTATATTGGCGGGAGAGCCAATTCTACCGTGAGTTTGTTGCAAGCAATGGCTACGTATCGGTAACCATGCAATGGAACAGCTCGAGTCATTACGGGTGTTCCTATCATTTGCTCAGACAAGCCGCGAAGCAATTCTCAAACATGATTGATACCTCACGTGTAGGCATACATGGTATGAGTCAAGGGGGTGCCGTGACTAATTGGTTGAGTTTGAAGAAATACATCAACGACGGCTGGGGTCAGAACGGACGTTTCGCCTGGCCAGATGCCGGAGCCTCCTTCGTTGGATTCATTGACGATTGGCCAGTAGATATCGCGACCCAAACCGACAGCGGCCTCGCAGCCATGCCGGATGATGTATTGTATTTAATGACCTATTCAGATTGGGACCAAACCCCAGACCCTCGAATGTGCATCGACATGTACAATTTCATGGGCGTACCAGATTCTAACAAAGAGTTTTTTATCATAAAAGGAGATACGGTTAGTAATTACATCTACTGGGCCACCCATTTTACCACTAACACCTACGACAATGACTCCTCACAATTCAATGTGTATGTGACAAAACATGACGCCTTAGATTATTGGCTGGGAACAAGATTGTTGCACAGCTTGATGGAGGCTGCATGGAACGGAGATAGCGCCGCGAGGCGAATATGTATGGGAAATGGAGATCCAGTGCAAACAACTATCGCAGGTGGAGCTATGCGAGGGCCCATCGTCACCGACCAACCTTGGATGACCATGATTGCCTCCTGGAATTCTGGAATGGGATACATGAACCCATGTGAGGTGAGTTGGAATATGCGACAATACGTTACAGCAGATGCTTGCTTTACCATGGATGTGCCTGAAATAAGTGAACTACACCACCTCATGGTGTATCCGAATCCTGCCAAAATTGGTCAAGAAATCACCCTTGAATCAACTAGGCCCATTCAATCCTTAGAAGTGTATAACGAGCTCGGACGTATGGTCTTGAAAACCCAAAAAAACACCTTCACCTTACAATATTCGGGCTGGTTCGTCCTGGGCATTACCTACGAAGACGGGAGCAAACAAGCCACAAAACTTTTTATACCACGATAATGAGTTTAGAGCACGTGGATGTTAGGGTCCGCAAATGCGCGGGCCCTTTTTATTATTTTAAAGGCAAACAAAGCATCATGGGAAAACTCAAATGCCTCTTTGTCTTTACCCTACACGCCTCACAAACCTGGATAAAAGCAATGTAATCACGGTTAATTAATCCAACCACCCAGCCAGTTGCAAAATCTCATGATCAGCAGCAGACCAGTCAAAAGTGTACAGTAAGGATTTGTGAGACCATCGAAGGTCATTGTGTTCGCTGATAATGGGAAGCCCAGCTCGGAGCGCGCAATGAAAAAGTGTGAGGTCAACTTTAACATCCGGATACTCATAAACCACTCTTCCGAGAGGTTCTACCGGTTCAATGTCTATTTGTAACTCCTCTTTAACTTCGCGAACCACAGCATCTTCCGGGCGCTCTCCTTCCTCTACTTTTCCCCCAGGAAATTCCCATTTCAGGCTTTTATAGGCCTTTTCATTTTCTTTTCGTTGTACGACTAAAACCAAGTCTTCTACTTCGATTATGGCTGCTACGACTTCGATTGTATTCATTACGGCGTAATGTATTAGGTAGAATAAAAATACAAATCTAGATTAGCTCAGGGCCTTATACTTATTGTGCACGTGTAACATCAACACGCCAAATCCAATACCAAGAAGGATCAAGGCCTGACTCAACAGGCCTTCCGCGGTAAAAGAAAGTTTTAATAGAACCGTCGAAATAACGAAACTTGAATTTCGAATAATGACGGGGAAATTATCGGAATACAGTAATGATAAAAGCAGGATAATGACATCCGAAATGATTAAAAAGTTGTAAAACTCTTCAAAGAAAATGGCATTTACTGCGACCACATTCGCTTGCTCTATATTCTGAAAAGTTGGAACCACCCAAAGAAATAAACTTTGCGCTCCTAGGACAATAAAGACCACAAACAAAAGGAGCGAGAGGTAGTGCTTCGCCTGCACAAACTGTTTCAACCTTGGGCCAATCTCCTTTTCTTCCATCGCTTCAAAGTCCGCATACTTGTAAGTTCCGCTTAAACGGTAAAACCAATACACCAAGTAAAATGCCATAACGACCAGAATAATATCTGCCGCAAACTCTAGGTTGTGTTGACTGCTCCAAGTGGCAACTTTTAAATCTAAAACCGCCATGTCTTTGAACAGACCACGAATGAGAATAAGGGCTATGACCTCGTATTGTTTTGCAATATAAATTGTTGTGGATCTGCGGAGGTAATAGATCATTAAATACGCCTCATAGACCAAGAGTATGGAAAACGGCGTATAGATCGCACTTGTAGGATCCCTCAATAAAGCTGCTTCCATCCCTCCAGGAATGTAGGCACGGAATAAGTGAAGTATTAAATGGACGATGAAGCTAAAGATTGCGAGGTAAAGCGCATATCGGCCAATGGATTTGCGGAACTGATGTGTAAAGACAGGTATGTTCATAAGTATAAGATAACCAATTAATTACAGATAAGTTGTCTCTTTAACCGATTATTTGGCTCTCGCTCTTTAAATACCGCTACACATCGTACCTTCGCGCCAAATTAAGAAAGTACCATGCTCAACGTCAACAACGTAACTCTACAGTTTGGAAAGCGCGTCCTCTTTGAAGACGTAAATATTAAATTTCATGGCGAACGCTGTTATGGCCTTATTGGGGCAAACGGCGCAGGAAAATCTACCTTCCTAAAAATTCTATCGAATGAAATAAGTCCAAACAGCGGAAATGTTACGCTGGAATCGGGCAAGCGTATGTCCGTTCTTTCTCAGAACCACTTCGCTTTTGATGAAGAAACAGTATTAAACACTGTCATTCAGGGTAATAAGCCACTTTGGGACTTAATGCAAGAAAAGGACGCCATCTACATGAAACCAGATTTCAATGAAGAGGACGGTCTATTAGCCGCTGATCTTGAGGTAAAATTCGAAGAAATGGACGGTTGGAACGCAGAAAGCAGCGCTGCTAACCTACTGAGCGGATTAGGCATTGGGACAGACATGCATTACACGCTCATGCAAGATGTAGAGGGCGCCATGAAAGTCCGTGTTTTACTTGCGCAAGCATTGTTTGGTAACCCGGACATTTTAATCCTGGATGAGCCTACTAATGATTTGGATTTAAAAACCATCTCTTGGCTGGAAGACTTTTTGATTGATTTTAGAAATACAGTGATTGTGGTGAGTCACGATCGTCACTTCCTAGATACCGTTTGTACGCACATTGCCGATATCGATTACAAACGCATCAAGCAATACACAGGTAATTACACGTTTTGGTACGAAAGTTCACAATTGGCCCTTCGTCAGCGTCAGGCACAAAACAAGAAAGCTGAAGACAAGCGCAAGGAACTTCAGGAATTCATCTCCCGATTTGCAGCCAATGCATCGAAGAGTAAGCAGGCCACATCGAGAAAGAAGATGTTGGAAAAAATCAATGTGGACGACATTCAAGCTTCATCCCGCATGTATCCTGCTATAATTTTCGACCAATTGCGAGAAGCCGGTGATCAGATTCTTGAAGTTGATGGTCTATCGGCATTCGATGATGCCGGTGAAGTTCTCTTCAAAAACCTCAGTTTCAAACTAAATAGAGGAGATAAAGTAGCACTATTAGCAGATGACCATCGTGCAGTAAACGCACTATTTGAAATTCTAGAAGGAAAGCGTCAAGCAGACGCCGGTTCATTCTCTTACGGACAGACCATTAGCTCGGCCTTTCTTCCCAACGAAAATGCCGACTATTTCGATACGGACGACAACCTCATGGATTGGCTGCGCGACTACTCGCCTGAAAATAAGGACGAGGTGTTCGTTCGCGGGTTTTTAGGTAAAATGCTTTTCTCTGGTGAAGAAGTATTTAAGAGTGCACGCGTATTGTCCGGTGGCGAAAAGGTGCGCTGTATGCTCAGTAGAATGATGCTACAGCAAGCCAACCTCTTGTTCCTGGACGAACCCACTAACCACCTTGACCTTGAAAGTATCCAAGCGCTCAACAACGGAATGCGTGATTTTAAGGGAACACTAGTGTTCAGTTCGCATGACCATACTATCAACCAGACGGTCGCGAATAGAGTGATTGAAATATTCCCACACGGTATTCTGGATAAATTGGTCGAATTCGACGACTTTATAAGCGATCAGAAAATAGCGGAACAGCGCCTTGCGCTCGCCGCAAAATAAAAGACAATTTCGCACTTGAAGCGCCCCAAACAAGGGCGCTTTTTTTTTTGATGCATCCCAGTACGTGAGAATAGGATAAGGCAATGATTGGACAGCCCAATTCCATTGGTTATCTTCGGAACGTTAAAATTGAAAAAACCCTATGAAAAATATTTTTTCTGCAGCATTGCTGCTTTCCGTTAGCATCTCCTTTGGTCAGAATATGAAGAAGGAAAAAATGAGTGTTTCTTACATCCAGCCACCTCTAGTTCATTTAGAAGAAGGTATGGGCTACACTAGCCAGGTCATTTTGGATTACGAAGAGGAAATCAATGCTGAATTAGCGAAAGCTGAAGAAGAATACCAACAAGCGCTAGCAGAATACCCTGAAAAAGAAGCCGCGGCGAAGGCGGTTTACGATCAGCGTTATGCAGAATACGAGAAAGCCCTTGAAGACTGGAACAGTAAGGGCACAATGGGTAAAATCATTGAAAAACAGGTTTTAGAAAATAGCAAGCCTACACCTCCAGGATCTTATTACCCACCCTCGAAACCCAACAAGCGTCAAGTAGCGCATCAAAAGGTGTTCAATGGGGAACAATTAGCCAGTACCTACTGTCGCATTGAGGGCCTAGACCAAGATCCCAATGGCGTGCAGATAGAAGTTCACCTCTTTGGGTTCGAAAATGATGACCCGGTGGTCAAAAAGAAAGAATATACTCAAGTAGATTCAAAAACTAAAGCAAAGAAAACCATCGTCAAAACCCACTGGGAGTTTAATTACCGCCACAGCATGTCCTTGCGGGCAGTACATCCCAACGGCAGCATCATTTTTGACGAAGTACCGGCCAGCATTGCTGACTACAAACTGTATGCATCTGCAGATGAAACTCGTTCGCACCCTAGTGCAAACGCAAACACTCTCGTTGAAAATCTTCAGCCAAAAATTGTAGAAGACAACATGAGTACTATCAATTGGATGCTCAACGATAAATTAGGAACCACAGAGCAAAAGCGTGATGTTGAAATCATCTTTGTTAAGAACAATAAAGGAGATTACGACGATCTAGAAAATGCCATGTTTGATGCAAAAGAAGGGTACAACATGTTGACCTCTCGTTCCGACGAAGCCAAAGCAAAGCTCTCGAGCGCAATAGCAGCTTGGGAGGCAGCTCTAGAAGAAGGCGACATGGACGATAAAAAAGCACGTATCAACAAAAAAGTTATTCCTGACCTCTACAAGAATTTACTCTTAGCCTGCGCTTTGAGCGAAGAATTCACCAAAGCGGAAGATCTCTACAATGCTACGCTGCGACTAGATTTCAGCAGAGGCGACGAGAATGATTTGAAAGAGATAAAACTACTGGTAGACGACTTGAAAGAGCGTCACCAGATGTAAAAGCATTCTCTGTAAAGAACTAAATAAGAGCGGCCAACGGCCGCTCTTTTCATTTAAGAACACCTACTTTTGCCCGCTTAACAGCATACCCTTTCTATGAAACGACTCTTCAACAATTTCATCGGCAATCCAAAAAATGATGTTTTATCCGGAATTACTGTAGCACTTGCTCTAGTTCCAGAAGCAGTAGCGTTTGCTTTTGTTGCAGGAATTGATCCGCTTGTAGGGCTTTACGGTGCGTTCATGATGGGTTTAATCACCTCGTTGTTTGGAGGACGTCCAGGCATGATTTCTGGAGCCACTGGCGCAATGGCTGTGGTTATGGTGCATTTGATTCAACAAGGCAATTCAGTTGGCGAAACTTTGGCAAGCCCCATAACCAACCTCGGCTTGTACTGGCTGTTCATTACCCTTTTGTTTGTAGGTGCTATTCAAATCCTTGCAGGCTTGTTTAGATTAGGAAAGTTCGTACGCCTCATCCCCCATCCAGTAATGATGGGTTTCGTGAATGGTTTAGCTATTGTAATCTTCTTAAGCCAATTGAGCCTCTTTAAGCATGTTTCAAATGGGGAAGCTTCATGGATTCAAGGCGGTGAATTATATACCATGTTAGGGCTTGTAGGACTTACTATGGCCATTATGTGGCTACTGCCAAAAGTAACCAAGGTGGTTCCAGCAGCACTTGCAGGAATTATTGTGGTCGCAGCAATCACCATTGGTGCTGGGCTTGATGTAAGTACCGTGGGCTCATTCATTCGTGAAGGAGGCGGTGAAGGCCTAAAAGGCGGATTGCCCACTTTTCAATTTGAGATTTTCAATCTTTTTGATACCATAAAAGGACATTGGGGTACTGTCTTATCCACGGCCTTTTTATTAGCCGCCGTTGGACTTATCGAATCTCTAATGACACTGAACTTAGTAGATGACTTGACAGAGACGCGCGGTTCAGGAAATAGAGAGTGTATTGCACAAGGTTCTGCGAATGTAATTAACGGGCTCTTCGGAGGAATGGGCGGCTGCGCAATGATTGGTCAGAGTATTATCAACGTAAACTCTGGCGGCCGTGGCAGACTTTCAGGCATTGTTGCAGCACTAGGTTTACTTTCATTCATTCTATTTGGCGCACCATTGATTGAGCAAATTCCTATTGCTGCACTGGTTGGTGTAATGTTCATGGTCGTGATCGGCACCTTTGCATGGTCCAGTTTCCGCATCCTACGTAAAATCCCAATGGCTGATGCCTTTGTTCTTATCGCCGTAAGTGCCATTACCGTTTGGCAAGATTTAGCCATTGCTGTAATTGCAGGTGTGATTATGAGTGCGTTGAAATTTGCATGGGAAAATGCCATTCGAATCCGCGCGCGCAAACGCATCAAAGAAGATGGCACGAAAGTATACGAGATTTGGGGACCGCTCTTTTTTGGATCTACACAAAGTTTTGCATCGAAATTTGACATTAAAGAGGACCCGGCGAAAATAGAAATTGACTTTATTGAAAGCCGCGTGAGTGACCACAGTGGTATCGAGGCTATAGAGCGTGTCATAGATAAATACATCGCGGTAGGAAAAGAAGTTACACTGACTCACCTTAGTCCCGAGTGTACGGCCATTTTAGAAAAAGCCAATCCAAATTTCGCGAAATATATTCAGAGCTCCATTGAGGATCCGCGTTACCATGTAGTAACGGATTTGATGGATGTGGAGGTATAAAACTCGAACCGATTAAACAAAAAAGCCACTGATGATATCAGTGGCTTTCTTATTTTAATTTCGGAGAGAAACTAATCTACTCTTCCACACGAGAAGCATCAAATGTGAAATTATCAGGATCCATGTCTGCCGCTTTTTGGAACATCTCTAAAGCATTTTCAGAGTCTCCATTCTTCGCGTACCAATCGCCCATTGAATCAAATGAATTAGCAAGATCATCATGGAAAGTCATATTGAATTCAAAGTATTCCTTGGCTTCTTCCATTTTATCTTGACCCATGAGTATGTAACCCATAACGTTACATAATCCTGCATTTCCTGGATGTCTTTCCAAAACTCTACGAACAACTGCTTCCTTAACAGCGACGTTTGGTTGATTGAACGAATAAAAAACAGTTATCAGGGGCGCATTAGGAGATAAATTCAACGCATTTTGCCAATGATACGTGCGCATCTCCTGACTATCTGCAGTGATGCCCATCATCCATTCTGTTTCAGCGTGATTTTCATTATCTAGCTTGCCTGAAATTGATTCAATCAAATCTATCATGCCCGTTTCATCGTTATCCTGCCAAGCTTTCAAAAAATGACCAAAATGGGCTGGTGCATAATCTGGATATTCTGACGCTAGTGAATCACTATACGCAGCTGCAGTAGCGAACCGAAGCGTAGTTGCTGATCTTGCCATTCCTTGAAACAATTCACTGAATCGGTCATCATCTTTAATGCTCAGATCCATCCATCTGAAGGCCAAAAGATGCTCATTGATGGCCATATTTCTAAGCCAATTCACAGAGCCATCATCTTCCTTTGTATAAAGTGCGTGGAACCGAGTATTTATCTCGAACATTCCGTATTTAGAAACTCCTTTACCGAATGCACTTACCACGTTACCCGATTCATGAGTACTTAAGAATTCCGAATAAGTCGTATCCTCGTCAAACCAATCTGGTGTTACGGTTAGTTCCGATTTTGGCCATAATCCCCCCGTTGCCCCATTATAGAAGGCGAAGTCGTCATTCAGCGCATTATAGAATACATCTGCATGCTCTTGTGTAGCTGCATTTGCCTTCTCCATCGAAGTTTGAAATTCGCGTGCTTCATCTGAAGTTAAAGTACTGCATGATGAAAGCAAACTGGCCGCAATGGCCGTTAACATTAAGTTTTTCATAAGAATATTGTATTAGTTTAGAGGATGAATATAAAAATTATTTACTGAAAATCAATTAGTTAGACAGACTATACCATTTAAACGCTCTAATGATTTTTCTCACTTCGTTCAAAAGATCCTTCTTTATCCGAATTCCGAACAAACCAGCGCAAAGCCTGCCAGCGCTTCGCGCTGCTCTCTTTTTTTATGCCCACCCCACTTTGATGCAAGCATCGCGTAGTTCTGGGCATAAAAAAAGCCTGCAACTTTCGTTGCAGGCTTTGAGCTTGTTTGCTCTTCGTGACCGAGGAAGGATTCGAACCTTCAACCGCTTGATTCGTAGTCAAGTACTCTATCCAGTTGAGCTACACGGCCATCGTTCCCGTATGGGGTGGCAAATATAGCGGAAAAAGTTAATTGTAAAAGGGGTGTTGGGGATTTTTTGAGATAAAATCAAAGGGGTAATACGAAGTGAATCGGTAGTTACTGAACCTCAACGGTTAAGCCTACATCCCCCATCAGCTCTGCCTTAATCTTGAGATCATCCAGGTCTCCAGAGAGGACTTGGCATTTTCCTTTGTAGTGCGTAATCCAAGCACATTGTTCGGCTTGTACCTCAGTATGGTCGCATACGGTGCACAAAACCTCAATGACAAAGTCAAAAGAGTTCTCATGGTCATTAAACAATACTAGATTGTACTCTCGCTGGGCGACAGTGGCAGTAGATTGTTGTAATTCCTCTTGATAACTCATGACGTAAATATAAGGGTAAGGAAAGTTATTCTTCAATACCGAATCTGCGTTTTAATAACATGATTTTCCCTTTGCCCGCAAGGTTATAAGTAAAGGCTGGCGCATCGCCTTTGGCTTTGACGCTACGGTCCTTCGCATCTTTTTCTAGGATACCTTGATTAAACGCTTCATCACTGCTGCGAATGCTCATGACGATACCTTTAAAGGATAGATAGAGGTAGTCGGTACCGTTGTCTAGATAAAGAATGATTTCACCCCCCCGCCGACGTTCCTTCACTTCAATCAAACAAGAGACTTCTGCAAATACGGGCTGGTTATAGATGTTCTGAATGGTCGCTGTGCCCTCACTAATGAAACTCTTGTAGCGACCGCTGTAGCTTAGGTTTACTTCACTCAATACTAACGTTTGACGCAAGAATCTCGGGAATTTACCTTCGTTTTCGTGGAGGCCTATGTTTTCAAGGAATTCACCACCGTCTTTTTGACCAAGCAACGCATAGATACCATCGATGTAGGCGGTTTCATCGCTTCGTAGGGAACCTGAACCGTCATTAAACAGTTGGGCAACTGCCTCCCACGCTTTTTCATCTAGCGGTGCATTCATGGTCATCACTCCATCAATACTAACCTCGTCTTTCACGAGGTCGTGACGCACTGCACCGGCTAAAGCAGTGGTTACCGCACCTGTATTTTCCAGGACTTTTAGAGGTCCTGTTCCGTATAAGTCACAATCGTAGTTATGGAAGATCAAATAAGGATCTGGTAATGTAAAATCTTTAAGCTTTTCGTAAGTCGTTACAACATAGCCCTGCTCCTGGCGATCGTAGTAGAGAATCCCATCCGCAGAAAGCACCTCAATATCTGCGCGATCAGCATATTTTGAAAGGAAGTTTGAGTGACCACCTAAGCTGTCCTGAGAGATATAAACACCATTAAATGTGTTATCACTAAGCTTATTAGGATCGTTAAACGGAAGTTCAATAACGATGTCATTCGGATCAATAAAGCTAGCGATGTCGAACCACGTGGTTTGAAGGTTGCGGCAATCGTGTTGGATGAGAATAGAGCCCATGAAGTACATCGGTAATTGGTCCGCATGCAGTTCTACTTTTCCTCGATAAGCAAAGTAAGGGCTTATATAAAACTCATCGGTCTCGTCAATAATCGCGCGTCCCAGGGTTATTCCTGCCGAATCTGGCGCTATGCTTTCAAATGCGATAGGCCAAGTATTCTCCTCCTCATCTAAATAGTCGTACATCCCGTGCGCCGTGTAGCGGTATTTTCCTCGAATACGTGCTGTCGTCTCGTAGAAGTTATGAAGTTTCGTGAATCGATCGGCCAATATTGTTGAATGCTCCAGCGGGTCCATTTCAGCATTGATGCGGATCACGACATACCCACTGTCGGGATAAATAGAGGCATCTGCTACGTCAATCTGAGGTACTTCAAAAGCTTCAATGGTGCTCGGTGCAAGCGCAAATCGGGCATAGGCCGCTGTAAAATCAAGGCTGTCTTGACGCGGATGTGTGCTGACTAGATAGGCCTGATTGTCCTGCGTATGCTTGATATCAACCGTCGCTTTAGCCATATCCCATTCTGCATGATCCATGTACGCCATGTATTGATTTGATGGGAACTCTAAGGTGCTGTACGGGTCCAATTTATCGAAGACCCCCTCCTGCTTATCAAAATCTACCTCAGCTGACGATGCCAACATTTGGAACGCCCATTGCTCGTCATCGATTTTAGTTTTCACTCTGAAATCCTGATCCGCTGAAACAAAGGATCGGCGGAAGAATTGATAGCCCTCCACTTCACTGTTGTGTTTAGCCGTGCCGTAGCGCAATTCGCCCGTACCGAACATTCCGCGACCGCCGTAGGTCAGCGAACCCTCACCGGCAACTTCTGGCGACCCATACAATGCAAAAGGGGTTTCACGAGTTTCTGCACGGATGTAATCTTCATAGGGCATCCAAACGAATGGATTGCTCGTTCCGGCGGCGTAAGGATAGCCCATGCCCAGAGTGCTTTCTTCAACAGCAAACGTGGCGGCACGGCCGCTCGCTTGCAACGGAAAGAATAAGATATCAGGACAAACCGTGCGGCTCTGTAAATAATCCAAAGCACCTTCTGCGTGCAATCCTTGATTGGATAAGGATAAGGAGCCTGTGTACGTTCCAGATGCTTTGTATGCTGGCGTGGCTGGCATCTGGGTTTCGAAACCTAAACTATAGTCTGGCATGACCGATAACGGTTGTGCGAATACCGGAAAAATGTCTGCGCTATGGAAGGTCGCGTCGAAAAGAATACCGTCCGTAGTCGTATTGTCGAGGGAATCTATGGTAAAGGGCTCGAGTGCCATGTAGAAGGCCGATCGCTCGTAAACTCCTCCATGAATGCGGGGGTGATCGTAGTAAACAAATGAATTGTTGAGCGCTTGAAAGATGGGATATTCAGGATGGTACTCTTTAGAGCTTTTATTATCCGGTTGATCGATAAGCAACTGCCCTTGCAAGTCCTGTAGTACAGTCTGCACATTGACTAAAGCAGCACGCTCGCCGGGCTTTGGATTGAATTCTTTCACCTTGAAACGCATGGAATCGATCTGCGGCATGTCTATTTTGAAGTAATCGTAGTTAAAGGAATAGCCTTGTCCCCAGTAACTAAACAAGCCTGCATTGATGCGCCCGTCGAAATCAAAATCCATTCCCTCATTTACAGTAATCCGGCCACCACGCGGGTAAAGATTCACTTCTTGAGAATCACTCACCGCAATACGTGAAATACCAGCAATATCCATCTGGTAATTCAAGAGGCTGACCTGGGCGTTGTTACCGGTAGGAATACGAGAAACGAACTGAATCACATCGTAATCGCGCTTGCCTTCCCAATTCAATAAATATTCGAACAAACGATCGGTTAAACTGATCGTCTGGGCATCCACATCAAAGGTGACAAACCCCTGAATGGCCATATGGTAGAGGAAAAATTCGCCTTCTTCCGGAGCCATACGCAGCGCGTAAGTCAAATCCTTTAAGGGCATGTCTTCATATCCAAAGCCATAGGCCGCGTCTCGTAGTTCACGAAGCGGATGGTTTTTCTGGAGCCCAGCTATTTCCTCCATACGCTGTACCCGGAAGTACTGCTTACTCTCAAAGATTGCTGCTTGTTCGGATCCTAAGTTGAGGTTTTTGAAGTTCAAAATGGGTGTGCCCTGGTTCCAAACCAATTGGTCAACACTCATGTCCAAAGCGTGGTAAGAATCGGTAAATGACGCCAATCCCAAACCAGTCTCATAGCGAATAACCCGAACTTGCCCCATACGTGGATCAAAGCGCATTTCACAATACGGGTGATAAATACTGTCCACTCCCAAATGGGCAATGACTTCCACTCGTTTAGAGCTAAGTAGACTGTCTTTAAAAATAAAACTCCGCCCTTTAAGGGTAAGAACGGTGTCCAATTTATAAGTGAATTTCAATGCCGCGAGCGCACTATCGGCCGCTGTCCCATAAAACTGGGCACCTGCCACCCCTAATCCACCTTTAAAATGAACATCTGGATAGATGTTTTCAAGTACAAAGTTGTCGCGGTATGAGGTGAATTTTGGGAAGCGTGCATCTTTTAGGTTGACAGAGGAAACGCGCTCCTCTAACACACCCTGAAGCGGCTCGTCATAGAATTCAGTGGCGAAAAGCGTTACGCTATCGGCTTTAAAATTGGTTTGATTGACCTGCAGAGTCCAGGGTCCTAATTCTGCATAGACTTCTTTATCAAGCTGCCCTTCACGAGACCAGATGATTGTACCGCCATTTGCTTTAAGTAAACCCGCCTGAGGATAGAAAACCGCATTCACCCCCATGACCATAGTACTGTCTCCACCGTTCAGCCCGACAATATCTACCATTTCCATGGTGAACTGCGGCTCGCCTTCAATGAAGTTTAGCGTCCAAAAACTTGCCGGAGCCTTCCACACCAATTCGCCGGGTTCGGAGAATTCATGTTTAACTAGGTTGCGGTAAAATTGGTTTTGATAAGAGCGAATCCGGCTTGAAGGATTGTTTTTCGAGAAACCGTAAAAATGCTCAAGCAGCGCGCCAAACCGATCGTATTCCTCATTTTCTGCCACGTAAATGAGCGCGCGCAGTAGCGGCTCCCACGTTTGCGCGTCGTCCAAACGCTTGCGAAGTAATTGGTTTGCATAATCCAGCCAGAGTTCCTCATTTTCGAGATCTACAGCCGCCAAAAAGTTCGGCACTAAAGAATCTTTAAATACACCGTCCAACTCTTTCGGGACGGATACAAGCTTATCAAACTCTTCAGAGAAAGCGTCAAATGAAGAAAAACGGGTCACTTTTTGTGCCTGAAGCCCAAAAGAAACAATCAATGCAAGAAGCAACCCAAATTTTCGCATGCGCTATTTCACCATTTTAATACTGCGCCATTGTTCGCGTGCTTTTACCCCTTCAAAGGTGAGCCCTAAGGCCTCAGCAGCAGCGCGTAGCGTTGGTACATTATCCTCATAAAACCCACTGAAGAAAATACTGCCTCCCTTACGTAATGCTTTTTCGTAATGGGCAATATCCGCCAATAGCACATTCAAGTTAATGTTTGCAAGAATGAGGTCGTAAGTACCTGATAAAACTTCTGAACCGCCTAGATCTGCCGTCATTGCAACACCATTTCGCTGCGCATTTTCCAAAGTATTTTCAATACACCAGGTATCTACATCTATACCATGGACCGATTTTGCCCCGCGCATACCAGCCAAAATCCCCAGTATCCCAGTACCACATCCCATATCTAAAACATCGGCATGATTCGACGGCGTTTCTAACAACCACTGAATCATCATGTGCGTAGTTTGGTGGTGGCCTGTACCAAACGACATTTTAGGCTCAATCAGCATGGCGTATTCAAAGCCCGCTCTTTCGGCATGAAAAGGTGCACGTATGTACACCCGTCCATCAACCTCGATAGGATTAAAATTTCGTTCCCACTCTGCATTCCAATTGACCTGCTCGATCTCTTGTTCTTTCACAGAAACGGTGACTCCATCCCATTGCATCTGTTCCATAGCCGCAGAAGCGCTGTAGTCTTCCTTTAGAATGTACGCGGCGAAGCCCTCCTCTGTTTCAGAGAAACTTTCAAAACCAACCGCACCGAGCTGGGCAATGAATAAATCGCGAAAAGGCTCCAACGGCGACACCGTAACTGCCAATTCAATATAAATAGGGGTATCTGATGCCATTAAGCCTTAGTTCTCGCTTCAATAATGGACGTAAAATCAGCTGCATTTAAAGACGCACCGCCAATCAATCCACCGTCGATATCTGCTTTTGCAAACAACTCCGCAGCATTGCCTGGCTTGCAAGATCCGCCGTACAAAATGCTTACGTCTTGAGCTGTTTCCACGTCAAAACGCGCGTTCAACCACTCACGAATACCCGCATGCACTTCCTGTGCTTGTTCCGGCGACGCTGTTTCTCCTGTGCCAATAGCCCATACCGGCTCATAAGCAAGGATAATATTGTCCATGTCATCCCCAATGAATCCTGCAAGTCCCTCCTCACATTGCTTCAAAATGACGTCCATATAGGCACCACTTTTACGCTCTTCTAAAGTCTCTCCAATACAGTAGATCGCCGCTAATTCGTTGTTCAAGGCCTGTGAAATCTTAACATTACATGCCTCATTCGTTTCACCGAAGTATTCCCGACGCTCACTGTGCCCTATAATGATTGCATCAATGTCCAAAGAGGCCAGCATCGGTGCACTCCACTCACCGGTATATGCACCCGATTCCTTTTCATGACAATTCTGAGCAGCCACAGCGATAAATGGATTATCTACTAAAGACTCTACTACATCAGATAAATACAATGCCGGCGGGGTGATAATCACACCCGTCTCCCCCACAACCTCTTCGGTAAGACTTTCTTTAAGGGCATCTACCAAAGCCATAGCTTCTGTGTAAGTGGTATTCATTTTCCAGTTTCCGGCAACGATTCTTCTTCTCATTTTATTTTGCTATTGATGTGTTTCTAAAAAAATTCTGCGCGTATACGCGGGTCCAATACTGCATATAGTACATCCACCAAAGTGGTCAAAACCACGAATAAAGCGGCAATGACTAATACACAACCCATTGTGATGGGCAAATCTCGGGTATTTAATGCTTCCACCAATAATTTACCCATGCCATTCCAACCAAAAATAATCTCGACAAAAACGGCACCTGCAAGCAGTGATGCAAACCAGCCGCTTACGGTGGTTATAATGGGATTGGAGGCAACCGGTAAGAGGTGCCTAAAAAACACCGTTCGCTCACGCAAACCCTTGGCCCGAGCCGTTCTAATAAAATCCATTGCACCTACTTGCAATAGGCTGTTGCGGGTCAATTGCAAAATCACACCCACCGGTCGAATACCTAAAGTCAGCGCCGGTAAGATCAGGTTTTTTAGGTTGAGGTACCGTTCACCACTGTAGTCGTCAACGCTGTAGAGTGAACCGGTCAAGTTCAGACCTGTCCAGGGCCCCAGCAAATACGCGAAAACCCACGCGAAAAGAACGGCCGTAAAAAAGGACGGAAGACTCATTCCTAACGAGCTAAAAGTAAGTAAAGCTTTGTCCCAAAACGAATCGGGCCGGTAGGATACCCAAGCGCCCAGCGCACCGCCAACAAGCAATGCAAAGCCAATAGCAGCCGCGGCAAGTAACGCAGTATTCGGAAACGTTTGTCCTATCAAACTAGTGACCTGCTGCCCCTGACGCTGAAAACTTTCACCTAAATCTGGCGCTTTAAAGATGCCGTGTTGATCGTTTGGCCACCCAATAGGGCTAATGCGCTTCAGGTAATTTGCATATTGCACAGC
>ENA-OSIY01000489-OSIY01000489.1-marine-metagenome-genome-assembly--contig:-NODE-489-length-21936-cov-5.372570_pt1 | contig 21936 bp, 22 predicted proteins | sample MGYA00237884_ERZ534233 | MGnify/ENA primary metagenome ERZ534233 (study PRJEB26412, sample SAMN06343840) | marine metagenome | isolation source: estuarine water | place: USA: Columbia River Estuary... | reverse complement strand
ATACGAGATTTCTGCCTGTCTCGTGGGCTCGGAGATGTGTATAAGAGACAGAAAATTAACAACCCAAATTTTAAAGTGGTCGAATTCGACCACTTTAAAACACAGGCAGGATTACCCAGTTTTGTGTTAAGTGTTTCAGAATGGATAGAAAAAACCAATGCCATAGGTTTTGTGGTTAAAAAGGGAAAGTACGGCGACACTTATGCACACAAAGACATTGCATTTGAGTTCGGGTCGGCTATTAGTGTGGCTTTCAAGCTTTATTTAATCAAGGTATTTCAAAGACTCAAAGAAGAGGAACAAAAACAATTGGGTTGGTCGGCAAAAAGAGAACTGGCTAAAGTAAATTATCATATTCATACCGATGCTATTAAGGAGCATTTGATACCGAAAGCAATTACTCCAAAGCAAGCATCAATAATTTATGCCAATGAAGCCGATGTGTTAAACATGGCATTGTTTGGTAAAACCGCAAAAGAGTGGCGCCAAGAAAATCCTAAGTTAAAAGGTAACATCAGAGATTATGCAAATATCAATGAGTTGATTTGTCTGACTAATTTAGAAAATATCAATGCTTTGTTCATCAATGAAGGCCTCACGCAATCTAATAGACTCATTAAACTTAACCAAATAGCCATTAAGCAAGTAACTTTATTGCAAAGTATCGAAAACAAAAAGTTTTTAAAGTGAGAACATAAAAAATGCCCGAATCACAAAACATAGAATACAAATCAACTTGGCGCGACGAGTATCACAATTGGATATGCGGCTTCGCCAATGCCAACGGTGGCAGTATTTTCATTGGTAAAGGCTTTAACAACAAATTATATGGAAGAAAGTAAAATAATTATTTATCAAACCGAAGAGGGAAACACCAAAATTGAAACCCGTTTAGAAAATGAAACGGTTTGGTTGACTCAGGCTCAATTATGCGAGTTGTTTCAAAAATCGAAAGCAACGATAAGCGAACATATTAAACATCTTTTTGAAGAAGGTGAATTAGAGGAGCATTCAGTTGTTCGGAATTTCCGAACAACTGCCAATGATGGAAAAAAATATGATACAACATATTATAATTTAGACGTCATCATTTCCGTAGGTTATCGCGTTAAAAGTCATCAAGGCACTAAGTTTCGTCAGTGGGCTACAGCGCGTCTTCGTGAGTATATTGTAAAGGGTTTTACAATGAACGATGACTTGCTAAAACAAGCCGGAGGAGGGAATTATTTTGAGGAGTTGTTGGCACGTATTAGAGACATACGCTCTTCGGAAAAAGTGTTTTGGCGCAAAGTATTGGATATTTATTCCACTAGTATTGACTACGATCCCAAATTAGAGATGTCTGTTCATTTTTTTCAAACAGTACAAAATAAAATGCATTGGGCAGCTCACGGACATACAGCTGCTGAAATTATATATCAGCGTATTGATGCAAAAAAACCTAATCTCGGACTCACACATACTAAAGGAGGCAAGCCTACTAAGCAAGAAATAGAAATTGCCAAAAACTATTTAAATGAAGATGAATTAAATGTGTTGAACAGAATGGTAACCGCCTATTTAGAACTTGCAGAAATACAAGCATTGAATCGAAAACCTATGTATATGAAAGATTGGATTGAGCGTCTCGATGACTTTGTGAAAATGACAGGAAATGATGTTTTAAAAAATGCAGGAACGGTGAGTCATCAGCAAGCACTAGAAAAAGCAAATGCCGAATATGAAAAGTATAAAGAACAAACAAAAAACAAACTCACAGAAGCCGAAAAACATTTTGTAAAACAAATAGAAACATCGGCTAAAAAGTTAATTCATAATAAGAAAAACAAAAAATAAGACCGGAATGCTAAGGAGAGAATTGCTGTTTAAAACTAACTAAGTAATGGGTAAATGTGGGACAAAAAACTAATGGAAGTATTGATTAAATAAGAAAATTCTCACAGATCTCCCTTCCAAAATTCCCGCCGAAATATCAACAAACGCCTGTGAGTGAATTCAATTCGCCCCTACAGATATATTTTGTATTTTAGCTTCCTTATAAAAGTAAATTATGGGTTGTAGCGGATGCGAAACAGGAAGAGGTAATACGAATGGCGTACCTACGGGGTGCGGCAATAAGGGTCAGTGTGCTGCTCAAGGATGCAATAAATTCAGCGTTTTCGATTGGTTAAGCAATATGTCGGTTCCTTCATCAGAAGAGCCTTACTACGGTGTGGAAGTGCGATTTAAAAACGACAGAAAAAGTTATTTCTGGAATGTAGATAAATTGCCTTTGGCCATTGGAGATGCAGTAGCGGTGGAATCTTCACCGGGTCACGATATAGGCACAGTTTCATTAACTGGAGAACTCGTGAAATTGCAAATGAGCAAGCGAAATTTCCCAGAGAGCGAAATGAAAAAGCTCTATCGTAAAGCCAAACAAACAGATATTGAAAAATGGAATGAAGCTATTTCTTTGGAAAAAGCAACATTGCAAAAAGCTAGAAAACTAGCCATCGACCTCGGTTTAGAGATGAAGATTGGCGATGTTGAATACCAAGGTGATCGTTCAAAAGCTACGTTTTTTTATACTGCCAATGGTCGTGTAGATTTCCGTCAGTTGATTAAACAGTACGCCGAACATTTTCGCATTCGTGTGGAAATGCGTCAGATTGGTGCGCGCCAAGAAGCCTCTAAATTAGGTGGTGTTGGTTCATGCGGAAGAGAATTGTGTTGCTCAACATGGTTAACTGATTTTAGAACGGTGAATACTTCGGCGGCGAGATATCAGCAATTGTCGTTGAACCCACAAAAATTGGCCGGACAATGCGGAAAGCTTAAATGCTGTTTGAATTATGAATTGGATTCTTACCTCGACGCAGTAAAAGAATTCCCTCAAGTAAACACCAATTTGTTCACCAAAAAAGGAGAGGCATATCAAGTTAAAACAGATATTTTCAAAAGAATTTTATACTACGTTTACCGCGAAGATCCATCTGTTTTTCATGCAGTGCCTGTGAGTCGAGTAAAAGAAATTATTTCGATGAATCGTGCGAATGAAAAACCCGAAGATTTATTGCTTATTCCTGTTGTAGATAAAACGACTAAAAAACCAGAGCCCGATTACGCAAACGTAGTAGGTGATGATGATTTAACGCGTTTCGACCGCAAACGTGGTGGTGGCAGCGACAACAGAAATAGAAATCGTGGTGGCGGAGGTGGCAACAACAATGGCAATCGCCGTCCGCAAGGTCAGGGTCAGCCACAAGGTCCAAACCCAAACCGTCCGCGACCAAGCAACAACGGACCAAGACCAAACAACAACGGACCAAGACCAAATAACAACAACGGGCAGCGACCAAACAACAATCAACCGCCAAAGCAAGTTTAATGATTAATGTTCGAAGCCTAATGTTAAGTAAGTCAGTTAAAAGAAAGCAAAATCCATTCACCCTTTTGGCTTTTTGCTTTTTGCTTTTTACTTTAACTTCTTGCGATTCATCATTGGCATACAATGAATCTTATCCGGTGAAAGATTTGAAATGGAATCAAAAAACGCCATTCATCTTCACCACTGATTCTATCACCGATATCAATCAAGGCTATAATGCTTATATCGATTTGCGCGTTAACGAAAACTACGCCTACCGCAACATCTATTTCTTTGTGGAAATTGAAATGCCCAACAAGCAAATCATTAGAGATACTGTAAACGGATTTCTGCAAGACGAGGCGGGCAATTGGTTAGAAGATGTTTCTGGCTTCGGCACCATCAAACAAAAAGAGTTTTTGTACCGTCCGAAATTTAGATTGCCTTTCGCTGGAAAATACAAATTCTCTATTTTTCAAGCCATGCGTGCGGAAAATTTAGAAGATGTGGAGGATGTAGGATTTAAGCTGAAAACGATTGAGCAAGAATAGTTAAAAAATAAGCTAGATACTCTTTATAAAGTTCATTCTTAACCTTTCCCAAATCGATAAGATAAACCGAGTCCGAACATGGTGTTTTTTGCATAATACCAGTTTGAGTTCCAATAATATGTTTTTGGAGTTTCTGTCTTAATATCTGCCCATGCTATTAAATCATTAGCGGCATAGGCTGAAACATTTAATTTTTCGGTTATCTTAAATTTTATTCCAGATCTCATATTGAAATTCCAAGATAATATTGCTTTACCAATATAAATAATATTACCAGACGATATTTTTTGCATATTGATTCGATAAACGATAGAAGACTGAACAAAAACGCTCCACCGTTTTAACGTATATAAGGTTCTGTTATAATAAATTCCTGCCTCTACGGACTCGCTCGTAAATTCTTGCCCTGTGCCAGAAGTAATTGCACTATAACCTTGCCCAAATCCCATTAATATACCTATCGAACTATTGTTCGAAAAATTATAGTGTATAGAAGGAAGGAAAGTGTAATGTTTTGTCGCATTCACCTTATACAATGGTTCAGGATAATTTTCTATTTCAAGCTCTGGGTATCCGATAAAATCAATACCGATTCCAAACTTCGATTGAGCATACAAGTTAAGGCCTATTAACAGGCATAATATTATTAACGGTTTTTTCCTTACCATTCTTACATTTTCATGATTTTTCGGGAATATATATAAGCGCCAGAAAAGAAATTAAATTGGATACTATATAATCCAGCATAACCACTAGAAAAGTCAAAATTTAATGCTCTTGATGAAACTGTAGGAAATTCTGTTATCAAATTGTTATAAGGATCAAAGATCTTAATCGTAACATCATCTATAGGAATTTGTTCGCTTAGTTGAATCGTTAGGGGACCAGCGCTAGGGTTAGGATAAATATTGATATTCTGAGCAAATATAGAATCGATATTAAGAGTTGTGTCTATGCCACAAATAAAATACGTACGCTCAGAATTGTAATCTGGCATATCCTGCATAGTTGAACAATCATAAGAAACAAGATTATAAATATCTACTGTTTCCTGACCTGGCACAGGTGCATTTGATGGGCCACCTGGAGCAGCATAATCTTTGACATAATGTGGTGCAAAAGCGATTTCACTGCTACATTGTGCTACCAGTATATTATCCTCTTGCGGAACTGTTTCTGTAAGTTTTTGTTTCTGCTTTTTGCCTTCGTACTTCATAACCCATTTATGAATCATTCTGAAATTAATACCAGATTGTAATCCTAAATTACGATAACTAAGTTCTCCCATCAAATACTCCGATACAATTTTCTCTTTTTGTGATGTTCTATATTTCATTTCGTTTACATTTTAGTGTAAACCTATTTCAGGACGAGACAAATAAACCAAAAGGTATTTTCCTGCGAAATCAGCCTTTCCTGAAAATTGCAATATTTTATTGGATGAAATATTTATTGGATTATTAAACACATTTTCCGCATAAATCCATGCCGATTGGTTAAAAGTAATTTTCAATTCATTGTTTTGGCTGTATGCAACGGTATTGCTTCCCCATGCTCCGCTTGTATTCCACGATTGGCCACCACCATCTACGATAGTACCTGTGAAACTGTTGGTGTACGAGGTGGTAGTGAATTGTTGGGCGTGCAAAACATTTGTGAAAAAAAACAACGTAATCAACACAAAAGTTGAAACAAATTTCTTCGATAATAATGATCTCATGAAATTCATAGTGGTTAATAATGAAATAAGTTAGCTGGTTTCCAAAAAAGTCAGCTCTAAGATGAAACTAAAATTACAATTTGCAAAAAAAAGTCTAATTTCACTTTCATAATTTTGAGCAAACAATCACGGCAATGGCATTAAAAGATTCAATAAAAAAATACAGCAAGCAACTGAAATGGATTTGGGGCTTGTTTTTTACCGGCGTTCTATTGGTTTTTCTGTTCTTTTACGCCATCTCAGAATGGGAGCTTTTTGGAACACTTCCTTCTTTCGATGAATTGGAAAATCCTAAGAGTAATTTAGCGGCAGAAATTTATTCATCAGATAGAGTTTTGTTGGGGACTTTCTTTAAGGAAAATCGCTCTAATGTGGAGTTTAAAGAAATTGCGCCCATCGTTATTCAAACGCTTATTGCAACAGAAGACGAACGTTTTTTTGAACACGCAGGTATCGACCCGCGTGCTTTAGCCCGCGCCATTAAAGGAATGGGTAAAGATGGCGGAGGAAGCACCTTAACTCAGCAGTTGGCTAAACTTTTATTTACTGAAAAACCAGCAGATAATATTGTGGTTCGTGTGATTCAAAAATTAAAAGAATGGGTAATTGCCGTTCGTTTGGAAAGACACTACACCAAAGAAGAATTGGTAACGATGTACCTTAATAAAGTCGATTTCATCAACAATGCCGTAGGTATTAAATCGGCTTCAAGAATTTATTTCAGCAAATTACCAAGTGAATTAAACATGCAGCAAGCAGCTATGTTTGTTGGTATGTGCGTAAATCCATCACTGTACAATCCGGTTAGAAAAACCAGAGAAGACACTGTATTGTATAGAAGAAATGTGGTGATGACACAAATGGTGCGCAGTAACATCATTAGCCAAAAACAACGCGACTCGTTAAAGGTATTGCCACTTGGATTAAAACTTTCATTGGCCTCACACAAAGAAGGAACTGCCACTTATTTCCGTGAAGAATTAAGAAGATACATGAGCGACTGGTGTTCAAAAAACATTAATCCTAGTACAGGAGAAAACTACAGTTTGTACCGCGATGGTTTAAAAATTTACACCACCATCAATAGTAAAATGCAGACTTACGCAGAAAATGCGGTGAAGAGTCACTTAGGTGGTGAATTGCAAGATGTATTTTTCAAACACTGGAAAAACAAAAATGGTGTGTACAAAAAAATGGCTCCCTTCTATTTTGAAGGTGTAAATGAAAAACAGTACAAAGAGCAAGTAGATAAAATTATTGTAGAAGGTATTCGCTCATCATCTCGTTACAATGCAGAATTAGACCAACGCTTGCACATTCGCAAAGCCTTATCCAAATACTTAAAATACAAAGACCCTGATAACAGCTATGAAGCGCGCTTAAAATCAATGGAAGAAAACAGATATTTCTACCAAAGTCAGCTTAACAGCTACAAACGCGATACCGCCAACTCTCCTCTAGGTGCAGAGAAAGCAGCAGCATTCAAAGATTCTGTAGATCAGTTGAAGGAGAGAATGGAAGAGGTGCGCAACGAAAGAAAAGACATACAGGAAGATGTAGACAGAGCATGGAAAGCGTATCAACGAGTTTGGAAACCATTTGATGATTCTATCATGCGTGCTTTCAACAAACCTATTAAAACTACAATTTTCACTTGGAAAGGCGACAAAGACACCATTATGAGTTTGCGCGATTCTGTGCATTATGCCAAATGGTATTTGCAAACGGGAATGTTATCTGTCGACCCTCAAACAGGCTATATCAAAGCCTGGGTGGGTGGTATCAATTACAAGCATTACCAATACGATCACGTGAGTCAGGGCCGCCGTCAGGTAGGTTCAACCTTTAAAGCATTCGTTTATGCCACTGCGGTGGAGAATGGTTGGGGACCATGCGATAAGGTGTTGAATAACCCAGTTACTTTTCCGCAAGGAATGTATGGTATACAATCCAGTTGGACACCCAAAAACTCAGAAGTATCTAAGTTAGATGGCGAAGTGGTAACCTTGAAAATCGCATTGGCGAACTCTATTAACAACGTTTCGGCTTTCTTTATGCATGAATACGGACCCGAAGCCATCATCGATGTAGCGCGCCGTTGTGGAATTACTTCACCGCTAGATATGTTGCCATCTATTTGTTTAGGAACTCCAGATATTTCGTTGAAAGAAATGGTATCGGCTTACTCTTGTTTTGCCAATAAAGGTGTTTGGGTTGAGCCAACTTATATTTTAAGAATTGAGGACAAAAACGGAAATGTGATTTTCAATTCACACCCTAAAACGCGTGAAGCCTTAAGCGAAGAAACCGCCTTTAAAATGGTGGAATTGCTATCGGGTATAGCAGCTTATGGTCCGATCATCAAAGGTGAAAAGACCTACGGTACAGGTATTCGTTTGCGTTCATCAGCAAAACCATATGGTAACATTCCTTACTCTATTAAAATCGCAGGAAAAACGGGTACAACACAAAATCAATCTGATGGATGGTTTATGGGCATTACGCCCGATGTGGTGACTGGCGTTTGGGTGGGTTGCGACGACCGAAGTGCGCATTTCACCTCCCTGCGCTTGGGTATGGGTACCAACATGGCCTTGCCTATTTGGGGTTATTACATGAACAGCTTGTACAAAGACAAAGACTTAAAAATATCTAAGGATGCCATAGAGAAGCCAGCTAGCTTGGGTGGAGTGCGCTTCGATTGCGAAGAGAAGAACAGCGACTTCAACTTTAATATGGATGATATTATTGAAGGTGGTGGGGGAATGTAAAATGTGAAAGAATGAAATTGAAAGCGTCCGTTGGTTAACGGGCGCTTTTTTGTTGGATAAATAATTCCTTTTCGAATACTGGTGCGCTAATTAACTTCTCCCTTTTTTAAAGGGAGAGTGGGTAAAGGCTTTAAGCGTAAAGGCAAGAGGGATTTTGCGCACTAAATGAAATCCCTCTTCCCACTTCACAGGCATTTTCGCACTCTCCCTTTAAGAAAGGGAGAAGTGAGATTAGTTAACCAAACTTTAAAAATTATGCTAAAAAATAAGATTACTACTTCTCCTCCTCTATCACCTCTTCTTCCACCATGATTTTACTATCAGCGGGATTCACAGGTTGAGCTTTAAGCACTCTGGGTTGAGGTAACTTAGCAGCTATTCTAGACGCGATATCTGGGAAATAGATCTTTACAATATTTCCCACATTATTCTCAGTGCAAGGAAAAGTAGTTGAAACTACACCTTTAGAGATGATTTGTACGCGATGATTGTACACCGTATAATGAAACTTTAAAATACGATTGTAATTGTTCTCTGATACCTTCACCAAATCAGATAAATCGTTTTCAATATCCATTTCATTTAAGAAAACAAATAAATCTGTTCCGTATTTGGCGCTAAGATAACCCAGCAATTTCGGGTCTCTAATCATGGTATTCATGAAGCGCGGAGTGCTGTTTTGATGAGAAACAATTTGTCCGTTTTGCACTCTTGTCCCTTCCTCGCCACTTTGCTTCTTTTGCTGCTTACTTTCAAATTTCTTTAGTACAGGAGCCAATCCTTTTCCTTCTTCCTTTGGTTCTTCTGGAATAGGCTCATAGCTTCTGCTGATAGAGCCGTAAACGCGACGCAAGTCCTTCAATGAATCTTCTACCAGGTGAATTAACGAAGTAGTGCTATACAAGTACAAAAACTTATTTTGAAGAGCTGCAGCGGCTCCATAACGAAACGAGCGCACTATTTGCGCGCTGTTCATGTTAGAGGTAGTAGCCAATTGGTTTTGGATGTTGCACACGTACATGTTCTCCTCGAAAGGAATAATCATCACTTTTTTGTACTGATAAGAAGTATCTATAATGGTAGAATCCTTTTGCGCAGAAAGGCTGCCAAGAGAAAGTAAAAAGACAATGATGAGAGTAAAGTTACGCATATAACAAGTTTACTTAATATAGAAGCGGCGGTTAAGCCGCTCTATAAAATATTACTAACAGTAAGCTGTGTATTGCGCTAGAAGAAGAATTTCACCACGTCGTTGAACAAGGCAAAAGCCATCAACGCGAAGAGTAAAATCATTCCACCCATTTGAGCATACTCCATGAACTTCTCGCCCGGTTTGCGACGGAAGGTAATTTCATAAAGTAAGAAGAGTACGTGTCCGCCATCCAACGCTGGAATTGGCAACAAATTCATGAACGCCAAAATCACAGAAAGCAAGGCAGTAATGCCCCAGAATTTCTCCCAGTAACCCTCACCGAAATCATCGGGAAACAAACTACCCAAAGTACCGAAGCTACCCAAGTTGCTAGCACCTTCTTTGGTGAAAATTAATTTGAATTGTTTTACATAGCCCACTAAGGTTTCAACCGCTACATCTAAACCAGCTGGAATAGATTCGAAGAAACCGTACTCTGTCTTTTTAGTTTGTAGAAAATTCACTGGAGATTGAGGAACTGCGCCAATAATACCTTCTTCGGTAACATCACATTTAACATGAACCGTATCGGTTTTTCTCAATACAACAAGATCAACTTTTTGCTTCTTGTGCTTTAAAATTTCGGTATGAAAATCAGAAAAATAGGGAGTTGACACTGTATCGATTCCAACCAATTGATCCCCTTTCTGCAAACCCGATTTTGATGCTGGTAACTCGGCTACTAAATCATCAATCAGAAAAGGAATACGAGGTTGAAAAAGTGCTTGTTTCTTCTCTGCCATCATCGTTTTATGAAAATCGGCAGGAAGAGTGATCAGCTTTTGTTCACCGTTTCTATCTACTGTTACATTGCGCTTGCCATCCAGCATAATCATCAAAGTAACATCACGCGTATCTTTAGGTTTAGCAGTATCTACCAATAGTATTTTGTCGCCATCTTGAAAACCATTTTGAATCAATAATGAATCGTAAGCATAACCGTATTTCGCATTTTCTACCGGAAGATATTCTTGTCCCCAAGTAAACAGCGACATACTATAAATAGCCCAAGCCAACAAAGCATTTACGGTAACACCACCAATCATAATAATCAATCGTTGCCAAGCTGGTTTAGAACGAAATTCCCAAGGCTGAGCAGGCTCTTTCATCGCCTCTTTGTCCATCGATTCGTCAATCATTCCGGCAATTTTTACATAGCCACCAAAAGGCAACCAGCCAATGCCGTACTCGGTTTCACCGCGTTTGAATTTGAACAAAGAAAACCAAGGATCGAAGAACAAATAGAATTTCTCAACTTTTGTTTTGAAAAGTCGGGCAGGAATAAAGTGACCTGCTTCGTGCAATAAAACGAGAATAGATAAGCTTAAAATTAAACTTACCGCTTTTACAAAAAACTCTGAATATTCCATTTAGTTAGTTAAACCGTTTTTAAAATTATTTCGTTCGCCAATGCTCTAGCGTTTTTGTCAGTTTCCAAGTAATCCTCCAAAGTTGGAGCACTCAACCACTTCACATCATTCATGCATTGCTCTATCACATCGGGCATCTCTGTAAATCTAAGCTTATTTTTCAAAAAAGCATCAACCACAATTTCGTTGGCAGCATTCAAAATACACGGAGAATTTCCACCACGCTTCATCGCTTCGTAGGCCAAATCGAGGTTGCGAAAGGTTTTTTTATCGGGTGCCTCGAAGGTTAATGAGGAATAATTCAAAAAGTTAAATCTTTTGAAATCAGATTTAATGCGCTGTGGGTAGGCCAAAGCATATTGAATGGGCAACTTCATATCGGGCAAGCCCATTTGGGCTTTCATCGATCCATCTTCAAATTGAACGATAGAATGAACGATAGATTGAGGATGAACAATTACATCAATTTGTTCGGCATTTAAACCAAACAACCACTTCGCCTCAATCACCTCTAATCCTTTATTCATCATAGATGCAGAATCGATGGTAATCTTAGCTCCCATCTCCCAATTGGGATGTTTCAAGGCTTGTTCACGTGTAACATTGGCCAACTGTTCTGCGCTCCATCCGCGGAAGGGTCCGCCAGAAGCCGTTAAATAAATCTTCTCAATTTTATTGTGAAATTCACCTGCCAAGCATTGAAAAATAGCAGAGTGTTCTGAATCTACAGGATAAATATTTACACCTTTTTCACGTGCCAATTTCGTCACCATTTCTCCAGCCACCACCAAAGTTTCTTTGTTGGCTAAGGCGATGTGTTTGCCGGCATTGATAGCTGCTAAAGTTGGCTTTAATCCAGCAAAACCTACTACAGCGGTAAGCACCACGTCTATCGCCTCTGCTTCCATGGCTTGCGACAAAGCCGCTTCACCTGCATAAACGTGCACATCTTCATTCGCCAATGCTTCCTTCACATAAGTGTATTTGGATTCATCGGCAATAACAACAGCATTGGGCTTGAATTTCTTTGTTTGTTCAATGAGTAAATCGGCGTTGGAATTAACCGTGAGCACTTCCACTTCAAATTGATCGGGATGCTCTTGAATCACCTCTAGAGCCTGTGTTCCAATAGAGCCTGATGAACCTAGTATAGCAATTTTTTTCTTTTCCATTTTGTTGAATACGAACTACTTCTTAGCTAAACCTTGAAGAGTCCAGTCGAAAGTATCCATCTCTTTAATGCATGCTGTAAGCAAATCGATAGCGCCTTGAATGTCATTCTTATCGCTCATCTCAATCACTTGGTGAATGTGACGAGTTGGAATAGAAATACAACCAGCTATAGATCCGCCTGCATTAGAACGCTGAATTCCTGCGGTGTCTGTTCCACCACCTGTAAGAATTTCGGGTTGCCATTTAATTTTATTTTTATCGGCAGTTTGCTTCATGAATTTCACCATACGCGTATCGCAAATGGTAGATGAATCCATAATTTTAATCGCCACACCTTTACCTAAAGAAGTAATCTTTTCGTGCTCTGGAGCACCAGGTAAATCGTAAGCAATAGTAGTATCTAAACCAATTCCAAAATCAGGATTGATTTCTAAAGCCGATACATTGGCGCCACGAATTCCCACCTCTTCTTGCACTGTAAAAACAGCATTCAAAGTGTAAGGAATTTTTTTGCCTTTCAATTTCTTAAGTGTTTCTATCAATATAAAAACAGAAACTCTATTGTCGAGAGATTTTGCATTTACGCAATTCCCCATTTCTATCAATTCGCGCTGACGGGTAACAGGAGAGCCTGTTTCTACAATTTTCTCTACCTCTTTAACATCTAAACCTAAGTCGATGTAGAAATCGGAAATTTTAGCCGGATGATTTCTTTCTTCTGGCGACATTACGTGAATAGGTTTTGAACCCATTACACCTATAATATCTTTTTTACCATGAACGATAACACGTTGAGCAGTTAAAGTCTTTGGATCAAAACCTCCTAGTGGATGAAATTTTAAGAATCCGTTTTTGTCGATGTGCGTCACGATGAAACCAATTTCATCCATGTGAGCCGCCACCATAATTTGTTTGTTTTTAGTTCCTTTAACAACGGCATTTACATTGCCCATGTTGTCGAAACGAACTTCATCACACAAACCTTTTAATTCACGAAGAACCAATTTGCGCACGCGCTCCTCAAAGCCTGGTGCACCAGCAACTTCTGTAATTTCTTTGAGTAAAGCAACGTTGATTGACATAGAAAAAAGTTCAATGTTCAATGTTCAATGTTTAATGTCAGCTAACTTTGAACATTAAACATTGAACCTTGAACTAAATTACACTACCTGACTTAATTTAATCGTATTTGTTTTTCCTTTTTCGTGAATTGGCATTGAAGCAATATTGATATAAAAATCATCTTTTTCTAAATGACCTTTAGACACCAAAAATTCTTCTAAATCGCTAATGGTTTTATCGGTACTTTCATACTTATCGTAGTAGAAACCTTTAACACCCCAAATCAAACTTACCATAGCCAATAATTCTCTGTTGGCAGTAAATACATAAGTGTAGGCTTTCGGACGGTGACTAGCAATTTTAAATGCTGTATATCCAGAGTGAGTCATAGTAATAATCGCTTTCGCGCCAACACGATCAGACAAACGAACACCAGAAATACAAATGTTATCTGTTACCAGTCTTTCCGGACGGTGAATAGCATCAAATCTGTGGTTGTAGATACCTTCAAATTCTTCCATTTTGCGAACAATATTCGCCATCGTTTGAATTACTAAATCGGGATGTTTACCAACCGATGTTTCACCACTCAACATCACTGCATCAGCTCCGTCCATCACCGCATTGGCAACGTCGTTCACCTCAGCACGAGAAGGAGTAATACCATCAATCATACTTTCCATCATTTGTGTTGCCACAATGATAGGTTTAGAATGTTGCTGACATTTTTTGATCATCATTTTTTGCAACAAAGGAACATCTTGGTAAGGAACCTCGATACCTAAATCACCACGCGCTACCATGATAGCATCTGTAGCTTCAATAATTTCGTCGATGCACTCAATAGCTTCAGGTTTTTCAATCTTAGCAATGATGCGCGCGGTACTTCCTCTTTTATCCATAATGGCACGCAAATCATGAATACATTTTGCTGTACGCACGAAAGAAAGCGCTATCCACTCTACTTTTTGGTCTAAAGCGAAATCTAAGTCTCTTAAGTCTTTTTCAGATAAAGATGGAAGAGAAACTTTAGTGTTAGGAAGGTTAACTCCTTTTTTCGATTTCAATACACCTGTGTGTTGCATTTCAACAAGCACCTCGTCTACTCTATTGGTAGAAATTACTTCGATTTGTAATTTACCATCATCGATTAATATTTTTTCTCCAGGATTAACGTCTCTCGGAAAAGCCTGGTAAGTCATGAAAACGCGTTCAGCATTACCAACACATTCCTTAGTGGTAATGGTAAAACGTTGTCCGGCTTTTATTTCAACACCGTCGTTTTCCATCATGCCTATGCGTAATTTCGGACCTTGTAAATCGGCCAAAACTGCTACGTTAGTGCCCAATTCTTTGGCCACTTCGCGAACAGCATCTAAATTTGCTTTGTGGAATTCATGATCGCCATGAGAAAAATTCAAGCGACAAACATCTACTCCGTTTTTAATCATTTTAGTGAGCATCTCCTTACCGTTGCAAGCAGGGCCCATCGTAGCGACAATCTTAGTTCTTTTTGGAATCATTTCAAGTTTTTTTGAAGGAATCAAATATAGTTTTTTTGTTTAAGCTTTGAATCCTCTCAGGCAAAGTTTTTTGAACAGCAATTGGAGGTAAAAATTTATCGTAAAGTCTTTGTTAAATCAACAAGCTTGCTCCCGATTTTAATGTAGTAGGATCGATGCTAAAAGCGGTAAGTACATTGGGTACATTTTTGAGTCGCTCTACTTCTTGTTCGAGCTCTTCATCTTCAAGCGGACCGCGTATTTGCAAAAGATAATCAACAGTTTTCAATTCGGGAATAAGTATACCTGCATCACCTCTGTTCGCGATGAGCGAATAGTGAATATGATTCTCTTCATCTTCATATGAAAAAATAGAGAACAAACTTTTGGTTTTCAACTTATCAACAATCATCGACAGGTCGTCTTCTCTTTTAAGCTGATAATTTAAATGCTGATTTAAATTCCAAACAAAACGATAATCTTTGAGGTGACAAGAAATGCCAATCAACAAAAAGTCGAATTCGGGTTCGAAATCTAGAGTGAGTTTTGCCATGTGTCGAAGAATCCCGATAAAAATAGCTTTTTCGCGGCAGATTGTTCTGCTTCTTTTTTAGATTTTCCCATTGCTTCCTCCTTCATTTCGTCTTCAATGAAGAGTCCGATACGAAATGATTTATTATGCTCTTCCACTCCTTCATCCAAAACTTTAAAATGCACACGCACTTTATTTTTTTGCGACCACTCAATCAACTTGCTCTTAAAATTATGGTCGGTATCTTTTATCTCTTGCATGTTGTAAAATGGAATGAGCATCTTTTGATGCACAAATTTTCGTGCTGCATTCAATCCCTGATCGAGATAAATTGCGCCAATCAGAGCCTCCAAAGCATTTCCGCCTAAAGACAAAGGAAAATTCTCTTGATTGATTTTGGCTTTCACCAAATGTTTTAGCTCCAAAGAATCGGCAATGCCGTTGAGCGTTTTTCTGCTCACCATAGCCGATTTTATCTTCGTTAATGTTCCTTCATCTTCGTTGGGAAATTCTTCATACAAAAACTCAGCGATGACGATGCCCAAAACAGAATCGCCCAAATATTCTAAACGGTCGTTGTATTCGTGAGGCTTCGCCTGATTTCCCAAAATAGAGCGATGCGTAAAGGCAGTTTTGTACAGGTCGATATTAGAAGGAAAAAACCCGGTCACTTTTCGTAACCGGGTAATGAATTGTTTGTCTTTAGAAAAATAATATCTGATGCGATTAAGCAGCATTATTAACCTTCGTAAGCTTTAAAGATGATGCTTGCGTTGTGTCCGCCAAACCCGAAAGTATTGGTTAAAGCATATTTTATTTTTCTCTCTTGAGCTTTGTTGAAAGTGAAATTCAATTTATTATCCAATTCAGGATCATCTGTAAAGTGATTGATGGTTGGCGGAATAATTCCGTGTTGAATAGCCAACACACAAGCCAAAGCCTCAATCGCACCAGCAGCACCCAAAAGGTGACCCGTCATTGATTTCGTTGAACTGATATTTAAATTGTAAGCATGTTCTCCAAACACTTTTTGAATTGCCTTTGTTTCAGCAACATCACCAAGTGGTGTAGAAGTACCGTGAACATTGATATATTGAATATCTGTTGGTTTAAGATTTCCATCTTCCAACGCCATTCTCATTACGTTCATCGCGCCCAATCCTTCAGGATGAGGAGCAGTAATGTGGTAAGCATCGGCAGATAAACCGCCACCTACAACTTCTGCATATATTTTAGCACCACGCGCTTTTGCATGCTCGTACTCTTCTAAAATCATAGAGCCAGCACCTTCACCTAAAACAAAACCTTCGCGATCTTTATCGAACGGACGAGAAGCAGTTTCAGGAGAATCATTGCGTGTTGACAAAGCTTGCAAAGCATTGAAACCACCAACTCCAGCCGCATTAACTGCAGCTTCAGAACCACCAGAAACAATAATGTCGGCTTTACCTAAACGAATATAATTGAAGGCATCTATAATAGCATGCGTAGAAGAAGCACAGGCAGAAACAGTAGCGAAGTTCGGACCTCTCAAGCCAAACTTAATAGAGATATGCCCAGGGGCAATATCTGCGATCATTTTTGGAATAAAGAAAGGATTAAAACGTGGAGTGCCATCGCCTTTAGCGAAAGCTTCCACTTCGTTTTGAAATGTTTCTAAACCCCCAATACTCGAACCCCAGATTACTCCGGCACGGTCGAGATTGATTTTCTCTACATCAATACCCGAATGCAAGAAAGCTTCTGTGGCCGCTATTACCGCATATTGCGCATAACGGTCGATACGTCTTCCTTCCTTTCTATCAAAGTGGTCATCTGCGTTGTACCCTTTGATTTCACAGGCAAATTGCGTTTTAAACTTCGAGGCATCGAAACGGGTGATTGGCCCAGCGCCACTCACTCCGTTGATTAGTCCATTCCAAAAGGATGAAACATCGTTGCCAAGAGGTGTTAACGCGCCAAGGCCCGTAATAACAACCCTTTTCAGTTCCATTGTAGTAAACTATTACTTCGCGTTTGTCTCGATATAATTCACTGCATCTCCAACAGTACCAATCTTTTCAGCTTGGTCGTCTGGAATAGCAATATTAAATTCTTTTTCGAATTCCATAATTAATTCTACGGTATCCAATGAATCAGCCCCTAAATCGTTGGTGAAGTTAGCTTCGTTAGTTACTTCGCTTTCGTCAACTCCTAATTTATCAACGATGATTGCTTTTACTCTAGATGAAATGTCAGACATTGTCTATTGGTTTTTTTGGTTAAACAAGATTACAAAGAAAACAATTTTTACGAAAAGGCACAATCCTTTGCATTTTTTCTTCATAATAATTGCACTTTTGTAGAAACACTAGGCATATGAACATAGCGGTATTTGCATCAGGTTCGGGCAGCAACGCACAAAAAATTTTCGATCATTTTAAAAATCACCCACGCATTAAAGTTACTGTGGTGGTATGTAACAAGCCAAACGCTTTTGTGATTGAAAGAGCAAAACAAGAAAATATTCCGGTTTTAATGGTAGATAAAATCAGCTTCAAAGACGAAACGTACTTATTACCATCATTAAAAAATTTTCAGGTCGATTTTATCGTTTTAGCAGGTTTTCTATGGTTGATTCCCGATTTTCTCACCAAAGCCTTCTCCAATAAGATGGTAAATATTCATCCGGCCTTGCTGCCAAAATATGGCGGAAAAGGGATGCATGGTCATTTTGTTCACGAAGCTGTATTTGAAAACAAGGAAAAAGAATCGGGCATCACTATTCATTTTGTAAATGAAGTGTACGACTCAGGCGAAATTATTTTTCAAGCCAAATGCAATGTTGAAGGATTGAATCCGGAAGAAATAGCAGCAGCAGTTTTAAAACTAGAGCACGAACATTTTCCAAAGGTGATTGATAAACTATTGAGTTAATGGCAAACGTTACTATATATACAGATGGCGCCGCAAAAGGCAATCCGGGCAGAGGTGGTTACGGCGTGGTACTGATGAGCGGCCAGCATAAAAAAGAATTGTCGCAAGGCTTTGAGCACACCACCAACAATAGAATGGAATTGTTAAGCGTGATTGTTGGTTTAGAATCCTTAACTAAACCCGATTGTCATGTTACTATCTACTCCGACTCTAAATACGTAGTAGATTCTGTAGAAAAAAAATGGGTCTTCGGCTGGCAGAAAAAAGGCTTCAAAGGCAAAAAGAACGTCGACTTATGGAAGCGCTTCTTATTGATATACCCCAAGCACAAAGTAAAATTCGTGTGGGTGAAGGGTCACGCTGGAAATGTAATGAATGAGCGCTGCGATGTTTTGGCAGTGGCTGCATCGGAGAGTAGGAATCTGCTTAAAGACGAAGGCTACGAAGCTTCTAAAGATTTGGAGGATTAAACTAGAAGTAAATGAAGATTCCATATAAAACGAAGGATGCAACAAAGCAAAAGTATCGTACCGATTTCATGAATTCCTTTTGGGTAAAACTCCAAAAGGCATAAATTAAAAGAATTGTAGCTGGGACGATTAAAATCACAGAGCCTAAAAGCTGTATTAAAATCCCCCAGCAGCTTCAATTTACCAATTGCTTAATTTCAAGTGCTCTTAACTACTGAATATGACGGCCTTCAAAAAATAATCGAAAAATTCTGCAAATAACTACTCGAATCTAAAGATTACTAAAACTATCTATCATTCCATTTTGCAGGGTTGTCGGAAGTATTAAAAACGGCGATAATGAAAATTTGGTTTTTCTTCACAACAAAATGAATACCGTAGGGGAATTTTTTAAGAAAAGCTACACGTATCTTTTTATAACGTACTTGTATTTTTTCTGGATTATTGGCGATATAAATCTTGACGGCTTTAAGCTCTGCCAAAAATTGTTTTGCAAGAGTTTTATCAATAGTCAAATAATATTGAACGGCTTTATCGATATCATCTTCTGTTTCCGACGAAGAGATGATATTATAAGCCATACTTTTTTTCAATGTTTTGTATTGTTTTATCAAAGTCGATAGCTTCTTCGGGGTGCTTTTCAAGCGTTTTTAGTCTTTTTTCAACCTCTTTGATTTGCCACTTTGGAACGCTTAATTCTTCGTTGCTAACGGCAACGTAATCAAGGGTTTTAATAAAACTTAAAAAGGTTTGAAACCTGCTGTCTTTTATGTCTAAGGTGATTTTCATTTGCAAAATGGTTAAGATTCAGAACTTGACAATACCGTTATATAATCAAAGATTATGAATAACAAATATACAGTAAGAACAAATGAAAAGAAAGAAGATATCTCTTAATTCACCTTAAACGCAGCACTAAACTCGAGCTTTACCTCATCTTTTGTAGCAACCATCATCATGGTTGGAGGCGCAATATTGTAATCGGTCATTTTAAAAGAAAAAGCACCACTAACACTCATCTCTTTGCCAACATATCTTTTCTTAGCTTGAAAAGAAATGGGCTTGGTTACATTGTGAAAAGTTAAATTCCCCTTAACGGTTAATACCGAATCTTTATTCGCAATAGAAGTACTTACAAATTTCACCATTGGATATTTTAAGGCTTCTGTTACTTCTAAAGTGTGGCTGTCGCGACTAGCATTATCTGAATTGAAACAAGAAACAGCACACACCATAGCAACAGCGTTGATACTTTTTAGACTGTCGTTGTAAACGATATTGCAGCTAATGCCTTTGCAGGTTCCCGACCAATCGTGTGCAGGATGCGACATGTAATAAGTAATGTATGATTTCGATTTATCTGCCACCAGTTTAGAAACTTTGCCTGCAGGATGAAAAGAAATTAAAAGAATTGCAGAAAGAACTGCCAACGAAATTTTTGAAAATGTCTTCATAAAATAAAATTTAAAATTTAATTGACACGAATCCTGCCGTAAATGTAAGTGCGGTAAATCCACCTGCTATTCCATGCGCTAACTTCCAATTCCCTTTTTCTTTAGCCGCAGGACCACTTAAAATATTGGTAGTAATCATTCCTGTGATGTGCATTACTGCAAACATCTTATGCCAATCGATACTACTCCACTTTCCTCCGCTATATGAAAGCAATGGCGGCGGCGCTAATAAAGCCAAAGCGGCGCCTGCAATATAACCAGCATTGGTGGCGACAACAAAACCTTCATGAAGTGGTTTATCAATATAATTATTATATAAAAGAATGCCTGTAGCAGCAGTACCCAACATGGCTGCTATAGTTCCATAACCTACCAGCTGATGCGTAACCAACATGGCACGACGCACCTTCATTTCTTTCTCTCTGTTTGCTAAAGTAAGAGGTACTAACCCGGTGGCTCTCAACAAACCTTTTTCACCGTAAATCCATCGCTGAGTAAAAATCATGCGTTCGGGCAAGAACGGCGGGGTTTCGTCGAGCATCATATCTCCCATCAATAAAGAAGTATCAGTTGCAATATTCACTGAATCAACCACAACACTATCGGCTGGAGATTGGGCATTAGAAAGTGCAAAAGATGCACTGAATAATAGGGATAGAAATAACTTACGCATAACTCAATTGTTTGTACAATGATAAGAAAAATAAAAAGACAAGCGTGTGATGTAAATCACATTAAAAAATGATGCAGAAATTACTCCGACTTTACTATCTGCACAACGTTTTTATAAAACTGTGAAAGCTCTTTATCTTTCTCTTTGGCAATGGCCAAATTTATTTTCTCTTCTATTTTTTTTCGTTCTTCTTTTAGCTTATCTAATTTTTCCTGCATTTGTTTTGCGTCGAATGAGGCTTTCTTGGTGTCTTTGTTGTCGTTGATATCGCGCTGTAAATCGGCCATTCTTGCATCGTAATAGCCGCGCAAGCCCACCATAGCCAAAACAGCTTCTTTTCTAACCTCTACATCATCATCGCTAGTAGCAATGTTGTACAAAGAATCTAAGCCTTTAAAGAAAATTTCTTTTTTCTGCTTCACCAAGTACATTCCAAAATGATCTACCAATTGGGCTTGGCGCGCACCTTCGTAATGTGCAATGGCATTGGTGTAAAAAGTATATATTTCTTCTTTGTTTTTATAGCCTTTATAAATGTCGCCAAGGGTAAGTGAAATCCACTCGGCATAAGGCTGTTCCTTTTGTTTAATGATGTCGTAAGCCTCCTCTTTCTTATAAATAGAATATGCTCGAATGGTAGAAGCCACCACATAATTGCTAGAATCATTGAAGGTTTTCTTTAGCACAAGTTCTGCTTCTTCAAAAGAATAATTTTTTCTGATAAAACGAATGGCAGCAGCGCGCACTTGTGATTTAGGGTCTTTCACCGCCAGCTTAAAAGTTTTATCCATCACATCGGTAAGTAAAGTGTCGCTTAAAGTTGTATCGGCAGCCAAGGATTCTAAAGCCAACAATTTAATTCCCCAAAACTTATCGTTTAAAGCGTTTACCAAGAAATCATCTTTTGTTCTTTTAGGGGTGGTGTCTGAAAGCAGGTGCTCGAAAGCCTCGTATCTATCCATTATATTTTTGCTTTTTTCGAACTGTGTAAGCCATTCCATGGTTGACTTTCTTTCAACTTTCTCACACAACAAAATTTTGTCAGCATCAATATTTACCCACTCTGGCTCTCCATTGGCCAACAATCTAAAAGTATCACATTTGTTGGTCATCCAAACACGAGAGCGCTTTGGCTTTCCACCAGAATACACATCAATATCAATCTGTCTCTTATACACATCTGACGCTGCCGACGAATAGA
>ENA-OSIY01000486-OSIY01000486.1-marine-metagenome-genome-assembly--contig:-NODE-486-length-22053-cov-15.464325_pt1 | contig 22053 bp, 8 predicted proteins | sample MGYA00237884_ERZ534233 | MGnify/ENA primary metagenome ERZ534233 (study PRJEB26412, sample SAMN06343840) | marine metagenome | isolation source: estuarine water | place: USA: Columbia River Estuary... | reverse complement strand
TCAGGGCTTTGTCCATAATTATTTGTATTGAAAATTACTTGTTCTAAAGCTATATTGTTAGATTTAAACCAACATTCGAAAGTAAAGTTATCAGCATTATTTACTGCACTATTATAAGGAAATTCGATATAGTCATTCGCTCCATCAAAATTCCAAACACCGCCAAAGTTTGTAGAGAACCCAACTCCATTATATAATACACCTTCAACATCTCCACCAATATAATTTGTTGAGAGACCTAGAGGCATAATCATAGATCTTAGAATAGAAGGATTATCATTTGGCTTAGGTGATATTACTTTAGTTCCAGAGCTAGGGTATGAATAAAGATTTCCAGCATCAATATCTAATACTAAATCTTGTGTTATTTTTTCTGGAGCACTTGGGTTTGTAAAGAATGGATAAAAGATCTTTGTTGACCAGATATAATTTTGTGTAACTTCTGCTTGGGCTAATTCTTTGTTGTAGATTCTTAAATAGCATACACGGACATTAGCATTATAATCGTTCCAAAATAATAAAGATGCACCTATTGTGAAAGAACCATTATTGAAAACAGCATTAGTATTATTATATGGACTTATTCTGTTTGATAAAGTTTGAAGATTGCCATTGATATACATTTTGCAATTTTCAACTTGATTACGTTTAAATACAAATGTAAAATGATTATATTCATTTTCATATGGTGCAGATGTAACACCGTAAATATCATCTGCAACTGTATTAAAACCTACAAATCCATTCTTACAATAAATGCCATAACTATAACCATTAAAAACAAATGGAAGAGTAAAATGGGCTAAATCTCCAAACATTAAAATTTCAACTGTTACTGTATCGCCAGGGGTAGTGTCATTTATAGCAACAGTTCCAGTGGCATAATCATTAGCACCAGTAAAGTCAAAAGAATATGGAGATTTTATTGGGCTATTTACAAGAGTGACATTTGCATTATTACCTGAAAGATCATACCAAACGTTACCTGTACCTGGATAAGAATCTTTAGAGAATGCATTTACATATAATTTTAAGCCATCTGTTGTGTAAATGTAAAAAGGATTAGCAGATTTTGAATAAACAATCTGAGAGCCTGAATAAAAAATTGTAGAATCATATATGCTAAATGATAATGCTGTTTGAGTGTAGGCAGAGGTGGAAGTATAACTAACATTGCCGGTTAATGCTAGATTTGATGAAGTTACAGAAGATGTATTCGATGAAATTACAATCGAACCATCAGAAGAAAAAATAGCTATTTCTTTTACCTTACAGCAGAATTAATTTAGGGTACACATTATCATATACAAAAGAATGATTGGGTAAGAATCTTCTTCTAGTTCCAAGGATGTTTAATCCTATGCCTGACACCCATGAAGATCCATTCCAATATTGAAAAGTACCATTAGTATTTTCTGTACTAGAAGCAGAAAAGACTTGCTGATCAGTGTCTAAATTATAAAAAGTAATCTTAAAACCATTATAAGTGCTAAGTGATGCTGTTTGTTCAAATCCAATAATTCCAAGAGCATTGTTTGAATCATTAAGGTTCCATTCAATTCCTTGTGGTAATTCTTCATCAGTTTCATATGATATCTCTAATGAATAAATTCTTGCTGGAACTCCGTATTCTCCAAGTATTTTAAATTCAAACATAAATTGAATTTTTTCTTGAGGTATGATATTACTAAGATCCCAAGTATCGTTTAGAAGTATCCATGTCCCACTGTCATTATTAATTCCATCCATTCTGTAATAAACTCTAAATGGCTCTGGAACAATTCCTTGAAAATCATCGTAAATTACTTCAGGGTGAGATATTAATAATTTTTTAAACTTATTCATAAAGCTTGTATGAATTGATGGTGTTATAATTCTAGCTTTATTTTTCTCAGCATATTCCCAATCAGCTTCTGCAGGATAACAGGCAATTTTATATTCTCTGTTATAATACCAAATTCCATATCCAGGAACCCAGTTGTTTCCAGTTGTGAAATAACATTCATTTTTCGAATATATCATTCTATGATCGCTATATGCTTGATCTGAATTCCCAAAAAATTTCTGATCCTGTATAGCATTTCCGTTATATTTGGTAATTCCACAGACTGTCGTTGTATATGTAATTCTGTCTAGATTCTCACTATAATAAAAACCTGATTGGCCAGAAATTTGACCCATAGTAAAATATCCATATTTACTATGTAATCTCATTCCATCGGCAATAATATATGTTTGATTTGGCCTAACGCTTGATATTGGAATTCTGTAGGTATATTGAGCCATAGTCGCATATAAAGATGGTATATTTTTCCCAGGACCATGAGACATGCAAATATATCTAAAACCATTAAAGTTATTAGGACAGTCATAAGTAGCAGTTTTGAATAAGTATCCGTTTTGAGCAGCCCCAGCAGTTAATGATAGTGGAGCTCTTACATTGAAAACATGAATATTCATCGTCCCATCGCCAACACCTAAGTATCCGAGCTGTTCTGTTTGTGATATTTTTGGAGCATAAGTGATAGATTTTCCAAAAGTTATAGTATTAGATGCTATAGAATCAACTAATCTATATGTTGCTCTTATTCTATCAATAGTAGTAGCCATAGGGATAGTATAATTCTGCCTAAAACATCCAAGATGTAATCCTTTAGCTATAAAAAGCCCTCCAAGATTATATGGTGAGCTGTTATGTAAAACTCCCATAAATACTTTAATTTCTTCTATGATATATGGACAGTTTGCTGGATATGTTTTAGTTAATGTTTCTAGGAGAGTAATTGATGTATCAGAATTTATAGAAGCAACTTCATACCATTCTGTAATTGCTAAAGGATTTGTAGAACCAAAACCTATTCTTGCACCTACACTAAACCTCAATGTATTAAAAAGAGTATTAGTTCCCGTAACAGTACTACCTGAAACAGTCACATAGCCTAAAGATGATTTTTCAAAAGAATACAGGGCATTATAAATATAGCAGTTTGTTGCCAAAAGTGGAAAGTATAAAACACCAACTTGTTGGAAATTTAAAGTCTTTCTATCATTTAAATAAATTGTAAGACTTTGTGAGTTTGAAGAATTGATACAGTACACAATATCAAAATTTTTAGTATATCTTTCTATTTGCATAATATTGGCAACATTGTTCATTCCAGAATGGTATCCAGTATGAAAATATTGCAATATAGGACTTACAAAATTAAGATTATCAGTAGAACCTTGATATCTTCTCATTAAATATCCAAGATTTACAGAATTTGAATCGTATCCGGTAGTATTTCCAGAATTAAAAACCTCAGAAACAGAATTCACCCCTGTGTCATCAAAATGCCAATGTGTAAAAACATTTGTTAAAAATTTAAATTGTCCATCAGAGAATTTGTAAATTTTATAGTATTCAGCATATTCAACTTCGTCCCAAATGATTCTAATATAATTCGATGTACTTAAAGAAGAAGGACCATTACTTAAATAAACTTCATCAGAAAGCTCAGATTCTCCATCATTATTTACTGCTGAAATTTTATATCTATAAGTAGTAGTAGAAGAATTACCTATGACATGATCTGCTAAAATCATAGGAGCTTTTAAAGTTAAATAATTTCTATAATTAACAGAGCTATTAAATTTGAAACCTACAGATTCAATTGCCATTATCTTCCCTTAAAAATCCTAATATTTATATCAATTTGCGGTAAAGCAGTAGTACATACAAATCTTCTTTTTAATCCAACTAAGTTTGGTCCAATTCCATTTTGCCAAGAAGTCGTGAAATATTGAAAATATCCATGTGTTGAATTTAGACTGTTTTGTGATAATAAGATGGTATCATTAGCTTTGTTGTAAATTTCAATAGTTAAATAGCTTAGATTTTCAAATAATTTTGTTTGTCTAAATCCATAAATGCTTTGAGAAGTGTTTGTGTCAGATAAAGATAATACTAATTCTTTTGGAAGATTACTTATAGAATCATATGTTAAAGTAATTCCATACAATCTAGCAGGTACAGATAATTTATTAAATGTTCTAAATTCAAACATAAATTGAATTTGATCATCAGGCTGAATGTGATTTAAAGAACCATCAATATTTACTCTGATCCAATCCCCACTATCATTATCTATACCTTGTGTTCTAGCAAATACTCTAAAATGCTCTGGTCTAATTCCTATGTCATGAGATTTTAATATAATTGCATGATTAATATAAAGCTTTTTGTATTGGTGAACATTAGGAGTTGGGAAAACAGGAGTAATTAATCTATTAAAGCTTTGTTTTGCAAATACATAATCTGCAGCCAAGGCAACAGCGAATTCTCCATTAGTTCTTCCAAATAAATGATTTTCACAAATTAAAATTCCACTATCATTTAACGCAGCGGTTTCAGTGTCCCACATATATGATCCTTCAAGATTCCATGGGTATTTCCAGATACTACCTTGAAGAAGATTACCATGAAAATTCATATTATATAATTTAGCACTGTCAGCTTTATCACGTTCTGTTCTATGTTTTCCGATTGAAATTTCATAGTTTTGCCATGAAAAATACATATCATAATCTTTATAGTAAATTGTTCCAGACCATGCTGCATTTCGGTTACTTGCAATATAAAACCCACCAGGTCTATGCATCAGTCTTCTGAAAATTAATATATCTTTATTTAATGGCTTTATTGCATCTACATCAATTACATATCCATAGTTATAATCTGAAGCCATGGCAATTTTCTTACCTTTATATGGCCCACTTGTTGGAACATGAACATTATCCATTCTGAAGCTGTCTCTAGTCAATCTAAAAACCCCAGTATAGAATAAACATCCACTATTTGTAATGCCGTTTGTAAGATTAAGCAACGGTGATCTTAAATTATAAACAAAGATTCTTCTTTCATTTTGAGCATGATAATGATGCACATAAGCCCTATGATCTGTTAAAGAAAATGATTCTTCAATTACTAATCCACTAGATACAGGGAAGACATTAGCAAATTTAAGTTTATATGCAGCTCTTTGGTTATCTACTGTAGTGGCTAAAGGAATTGTAGTAGGTCTATGTCCGAATAATCCAAAATGTAATCCTTTAGCTATTGATATTCCACTCAAATCAAATGGCGATGCTGTATGCCTGTCAAATATATAAATTCTTAGCTCTTCAATAACATATGGTGTGTTTGCGTTAATATTTCCAGCTGTTTTTGATAATGTAATTGAGTTATTATTTGTAATTGAAGCTATATCATACCAAGTTGTAATATATCTATAATCTGAAGATCCAAATCCTATTCTAGCCCCAACTGCCACACCTTCAGTAACCCAAGAAGTATTAGTTCCAGTGACAGATGTTCCAGATACTTGTACTGTTCCAGATTTGTGATAATATATTTCTGCCCAAAAATCATCTGTATTACTATTACTTGTTGAACTAGTTATGATATCTAAAAATCCTGAAGATATAAAGTTTTGATTAATTTTATCGTATCTGAATAATACTAAATTTTTGGTTTGTTGAGTTGTCGGGCGAATCATTATATAGTAAATAAATGAATCATTATAATTAAAAACTCTTACAAAATTGGACCATCTTCCAATATAATCAGTTGAGTAAGCCGGACATTCTAGAGTCAAAGGTCCAACAAATGTATCTATAGGGTCTTCACTAGAATATTTCCTAATTAATGGCCCTAAGTTTAATTTATTAGGCTTATATCCAGAAGTATTCGACGTTAGATAATTAATAACTCCAGGGGTGTTTCCAATGTCATCATAAAAAACATTATTTACAGTTGCGATTAAAGTTTGTGAATTAAAAGTTCTACCATAAATTCTATATCCCAAAGAATTTGCCTGATAGTTCCAAATTAATCTTATGAAATTGTTTGAAGATAAAGTTGAATTCCCATTAATTACAGATATCAATTCAGTATTTGTTTCACCGTATTGATTATATGCACTTACTCTATAATAATATGCTGTAGATCCACTTGTTCCAAATGTATTAGTAGTAACCGAAGGAATAGAAAGTTTTTTGTATGCAGTAATCTCTGTATCAAAATTATATTCTATTGCATTGTTGTAAATATTGACTTTATTATCATTATTTGCAACACTTTTGATAATTTGTGTTTGCGAATTACTTGGTGACTGTATTGAGCTTGGATAAAATGTAATTGGCCCTAATAAATTATGATTTGTCAAAGATTCTTCTGATGCAATACTCGGAGCACCAATGCTCTGTGCTCCTAAAAAAAATCTAGGAACTGGTTTATCATAAATTCCATAAGGTTGTTCATAGAGTGACAATACTTCTTCAGCATCTAATGATCTATTGAAAAAAAGTAAGTTTCTTAAGTAACCTTGATAATATTCTCCGCCATATCCCCAACCTACACGTACTGGATATAATCTATAACTTCCAGGCCATGTACCAGCTATATTTTGAGAAGCAACTAGTTTACCATTTAAATAGAGTCTTGCTACAGAACCATTCCATGTTCCAACTAAATGATGCCAAACATTTCCTGGTAATGTTATGCTAAATCCAGGTCCATTTTGTCCAGCAGTAGTTCCAATTCCAAAGTAAATTGATGGAGAGCCTTGTGATAAATATACAGATACATTCCCTCCAGCATCTCCAATTACAAATATCTTACGATAATTGCCATCAAAATTGCTTGTCCTGTAAACCCATACAGATACTGATAAAGCTGTTAATGTTGTTACTAAAGTGGTATTTTCAGCATAATCATTAGATCCATCAAAAAATAAACCTCCTCCAAATTGGTTAGAATATAATGGTCCGTTAGCGAGTGTTAAATTTCTTCCACCGACTAAATCATATATTGTGTTTCCAGATTGTTCATTCATAGGGTAACACAGATATAAGCCGGTTGTTATTGGATTATTATAATTTATTGAAGATCCAATTTGAGGTGGATTAGTTGAAAATTTACTCATTTAAGGGAGATTTTTACCTTATCTAATGTATTTAATATTCCACTATTAAAGGTGAATCTTCTTTCTATTCCAGGTAAATTTGTTATATCTTTAAAGTCTAAATACAAGCTACATATATTTGCATCTGAAAAAATTCTATAGTTTGGATTAAATTGTTTATATGAATCAACAAAATAGTCATCAGTTGTAATATTTACCGTTGTATATACAAGTCCTGTAAAATCATATTGTGTTTTTGTGAATCCAGATACTGTAAAATCAAAATATAGATATCCGCCTCCACTTACATTTCCAGTATATATTCTTATTGGATAAATATTCCCTGCAACTAAAGTTATATTAGCATTTGTTAACCCAATAGTCGAACCTACAAAGTAATTTGACATTGTTGGATTTAATGCGTTATTTCCAATCCAAGCGTATCCATTATTATCGTTATTCATGGTAAAATTGTATACACCACTTACTGGAGCTAATAAATAACCAAAAAAACTATATGATGTAACTGTTGATATACCAAAAGCTATATATGTAGAATTTACTTCAGAAATATAAGCATTATTATTAAAAAAGTTTATGTTTGAATCCCAGTATCCATCATATGTCCTTAAAACAAAACCATTACTAGACCCTCCAGTTTGATTTACAGATGTAGATAGTGTAAATGGCTTTTTGTAAATTACAAGATTGTTTATATATCCTTTGAATGAATGATTAGCATTTCCTAATTCACCACTGCCAATATAAAAATAATCTAAGCTATTTGTAATTGCTAAATTGTAAGTTTCTAAAGAAGTTCTGGTTCCATTAATATAAGTTCCAATTTTGTCATTTTTTCTTAATACAGTAATTCTATTCCAACTATTTGACAATTGAGAAATATCACAAATTGGTATTTTTAAATTTGATGAATTGTTTCCAATATAAAAAACAAGTTTTTCTACAGATGATATAGTTTCTTTACAAATTTCCCATCCAGAGTTTCTATTTTCTCCTCCAAAACTAAGTACTCTAAATTTACTTCCACCAAAATCATTAATAGCGAACAATTTTAGATAAAAATCAATTTGAAATTCTCCAGAAAAACTAAAATCTTCATGATTATTAATTCTTAAATAACTACTTCCATCAAAATAAGCTGAATTTAATCCATTGTATATTTGAGAAGAATAAGTAACTCCTACATTTACAATAGATTTTTTTCTTAAAGATTTATCAATAAAATGAGCAATATTCCAAGAGTTGTTTAAATTTGATTCAAATAATCCATAAGTTTTTAATTCAGAACTTTGTGATAAAGCCAAGCTATCATTATTATAGATATCAATTGTAAGTGGCAATAATTTATTAAGAGGACAGACCTGATCAAAATGAGCGATATTTGATGCAATTATAGATTTTACGTTATTGAAAGAAAGTTCAGAAGTAAGATAAAGATTTTTTTTGTAATGCACATTTATAGAGTGTATTTGTGCATACCATCCAGATCCACCTAATGTTCTGAAAATAATCTTAAATTGAATCTTATCAGAAGGAGTTACTGATGATAAGTCTCCTGCTTGATTGATTAGAATCCAAGCTCCAGAATTATCTAAGATTCCTGTAGTTCTGTAATAAATTCTAAAAGGCTCATTTACAATTCCACTATCAATTTCGCCAAAGTAATCAACAATATCTAAAGTTATTTTTTCAAATTTTGTGTTATAAGGGCATGAAATTATAGGAGTGATTGCATAGTTATTAGTTGCCTCTGCGTAAAGAAAGTCCGCTCCAAGATTGAGAGTTAAAACATGATTACTTAATGTTCTATAAATCAATCCATCTTTTGCTGATGCCCAGCTTGATGAATTATTGAAAGTTGCAGCGCTATATGGCCTCGCTGAGAAGTCACCAGTGTCAATATAAAAAGTGTATTCATTTGTAAAACCCAAAGATGCTTCAATATTTGGTGCAGCTGGATCATATTTGAAAATTCTATTTTTTGCTGCCATTGGTCCATTGTATGTAGATGTTATAAATCTATCTGTAAGATTATCGTAATCAATACCTCTTATAGTGAATGATGCCGAACTTAGATTATATTCTCCCTGAGGGTAATTTAATAATTGTCTGTCAAAATAAAACGGGACATTGTTTCCAATACTACTTTCAGTAATTCTATATGCGAACTGTGAGGATGTAAAGTAAAAACATTGTTCGTCATTTCCTATTCCATTTTTAACCTTTATCATACAGCTAGATCTAAAATCTCTACCCAAGAAACTTTCAGGAAGAGTAATTTGAGATGTTTTAAAATCAAAAGCTGATAAAGAAACACCTGAGCTTAACCCTGTATATGAAGCTCTTAAATTAAATCTAAATACTTGACCTACCGTTCCAGAAACTGCATGAAAAAGATAAGCATATTGAGTATTATTATTAATCTTATTTGCCATGCAGCCAGTTTGAAGGTTTGTAAATGTAGAAGATGCCGCATCCCTTAAAATATATGTTGCTCTAATTCCATCTGTAGTAGTAGCCATTGGAATTGTGAAAAATTGAATATCAAATGCATCAAAATTTAAACCTTTAGTAACAAATATTCCATTAAGGGCTGAGTTGGAAGTTGAATTTAAAAATTGAATTATTCTTATTTCTTCGATTACATAAGGTGTATTTACTGGAATTGTTTTTGATAATGATTGAGATATTGTAATTGATGTGTTAGATGAAATAGCTGAAATTTCATACCATTCAGTGATAAATTCTGGCTCAAAGCTTCCAATACCAATTCTTGCGCCAATTGATATTTTATCATCTATCCAAAAAGTCCCTGAACCTGTAATTGTTGACCCAGTTCCGCTAACTGTTCCTGTAGTGTAATTGTCTACTGTGACTTTAAAATTATCATCATAAAAGTTTGAAGGTCTGCTTATAAAAACTCCACCTTTTAAATATACTTCATCTAGTAATCTGTTATGGATAAATAGTGAAAATGCATTAGAATTTGAGTTTCTGTTATCGTTATAAAAAATCCATGTTATATTTTCTGAAAATTTATAAGTATCAATCATAAAAGCAGAATATCCTTGCACAGTGTACGAGCTAAACATAGGTTCGGGTTGCAAAGCAGATAGATAGTTTTTTGTTGAAATTTCAGAAGTGTATAGTTTAATTAAATTTCCAATATTGAGTTTATAAGGATTATAGCCAGTTGTATTTACAGTTTTAGGGTACTGTTCTAATAATAGTAATCCTTTATCGTCAAAAAATATGTCATAAACCTTTGCGATTAACTTTTCTTCATTATTTAATCTGCCATATATAAAATAATGAGTAGCATATTCCACCCTATTCCATCTTAACCTGATAAAATTACTGGAATCTAATAAAGAGTTTGCATCATTTACTGTTACAAATGAAGATGCCAAGGTTTCTCCATCTTTGTTTGCTGAAGAAATTTTATATTTATATGTAGTTGATCCTGAAGTGCCAAATATGCTTGATGTTATATTTGTTGGGAAATTGATGGAATTTAAATTACATGTTTCAATTCTATTATTAAATGTCGTAGATGAAACAACATTATTTTTTGCTAAATTCTTAGGTACTAAAATGTTATTTGAAAATGATTCAGATGATTGTATAGCACTAGGGCCTAAGTTAATTTTTCCTGGGAATACTGGATAGCCCATGGATTCTTGACTTAAAATGCTAGAAGTTTTAAGTTGATTTCTAACAAGTGCAAAATTTGAAATTCCAGAAGGTTGTTTTATGAATTGATATGGATTTACAAATAATGAATTAGCTTCATCTATTGTTAAAGCTCTAGTATAAAATCTAACATCAGATATAAAGGCTTGACCTGTTGTTGTAAATGTTTCTCTACCTATTCTAACTGGTGTAGGGTAGTATGTAATATTGCCAGTGTAAGTAGATGATTGAACAAGCCTTCCATTAAAATACATTCTTTGTTGGCCAGATTTATATGTAACAAGAACATGATTATAATTTAAAGAAGACCATGCGAAGCTGTGATGTGGTATATAATTAAACGTTCCATTATTGTTAAAACCAAAGAATACATCATCATTAATAGATCCAGTATTCCCCGTATGTAACGATTGAGAATAATAAGGTGGTGTATATGTAGCAAGGGCATAAGACCATAACGCTACTGAGTTATCTGGGTCAGTTATATTTCTAAATCTAACTTCTATTGAAAATTCTTGAAGATCAAAGTGACCAATTCCATTTGCAATAATTTCAGCATATCCATTGACACCATCTAGATATAATCCTCTAGGTTCTACATATGCTCCATTAAAAATAGTTGCATTAAATTTTCCGCATAAATCATAAAGAGTTTTTCCATTAACTTCATTTATCAAATAACAAAGCTTAAGATCATTAACTAGCGGATGAGTATAATCTAAGGTTGAACCCACAGGAGGCTTGTATTGATAAATAATATTTTCCATTTTTAAATATGAATTGTAATTCTTCTTGTTCCCGCTGTAGTAACTGGAATGTATCCAATGATTTGCGCAATTCCTGAATCATTCCAGGTTGATCCGCCGTCTACAGATCTATCAAGATATACAGTAATTTCACCATTTGAAGATGCTGGAGCTAAGACTGTGACTTCAAATTCTGCACCAATAAATCCAGTTGTTAAATTTTCTACTACATTTGATACAAGAAAGCTTAAGTTTGTAAGGGAAACTGGAGATCCTAATGGTACTGTTGACAGATTTAAAATAGTCGTCCATGGAGTCTGAAATGACATCTGTCCAGCAATATCAAATTTCCATCCACGCATGCGAACAATTAATCCTCCAGCAGTTGATATTGTTTGACCTAATCTGTTTTCAAGAACAATTCTAAAATGGGGCCCTAATACACTCATTATTTTACCTCTAAATCAATTTCATACTCTATATTCTTTTGTAAAATATTTGTAGATATAAATCTTCTTTTTGTGCCTATTTGATTTGGTCCAAACCCTATTACCCATCCACCTGAATAATATTCAAATTGTCCAAATTGATTTTTATCAGTATTTTGAGTGTAATATACTTTACGAGTAAGCTTGTTTGTAAATTTAATGGAAAAAGATGGATTACTTCTACATAATATTGTCTGCGTAAAGCCCACAATTCCTAGAGAATAATTCGTATTTTCTAAATCCCATTCAAATTCACTAGGTATATTGGTAAATTTATCAAATTCTAAACTAAATCCATAAATCATTTTAGGCAATCCATGATGTAAAGTTACAGACGAATCGAATCTAATTTGTAATTTACCTGTGTTATGAATTTGATTTAAAGAACCTGTAGAATCTATAAGCGTCCATTTTCCTGAATCATCTTCAATGCCATAATTTCTTATATAAAGTTTTATTGGATCTGGTGAAACACCCAAAGTTCCATCTCCAAATATATTGTTTTCACTTAAATGGATTTTTCTTAAAATAATGTTCTTTTCTAAATATATAATAGGTGATAAACAATAATTTTTAAATCTATCATTAAATGTCCAGTGATTTTTTACTGGTGCAGCATAAAGTAGATTATCCCATAAATTTGATCCATTAATTCTATATAACCACCCATTTAAAGATCTTGTAAGTCCATCTGTAGAAGAAATTGCACTTGGTAAATTAGCTGGCTTTAAATGTGAATCATTAACATTATTAATACAGTACAAAGATGTCTCAGCTATAGAATCATTTTGTGAGATTTTAGCGATCGATATTTTTAATCCATAATATGTGCTACCACCAAAAATGCTTCTGTCTAAAAAGTTGTCATGAGCATAATTACTTAGTCTTCCATATTCAACAGCAGTTGCTCCTTGATTAGGCCTTACGAATGTTATTGAGCTGCAATGATCTATAAGATAAATGTTATTTTCAGTGATGCTAGATTCTTTGATTAAGTATAAGTAGTTTGATCCACAATACCCAATACAAGGAATATCTTTATATGGTCCATGTTTAGGTATCAAATATTGTCCATTCATGCCTTGTCTGTCTGTTACATAACTGCTGAATGTGCCACCAGATCTATATATTAAATTAGATGCGAAACCAGTTTCATTAACAGTAAAATATTGTGACAAATCTGTATTTTTAGCAATACCAGGACCTTGCCAACTGAATGTTAATAATCCATATGCTTGATAATCGCCAAATAAAATTCTTATTGCGTATGTTTGCCCAGCATTTAATGAAATAGTACCACTAATTTCCGAAGCTCCATGAATTCCACCATTTTTGACAACCGCATTGGCTGTTGTGTATCCTGTTAAAGCTTCTGGTCCTACCCATACATACGATCCGTCGTCAGATAAAGTATAGAATGTGTAAGTCCCTGTCGTAGGAGGAGTGAAAAAACCTGTAAACATCCAGCTATAGCCGTTTCCATATGCAGCTCCAGGGTATACAATTGAAGTGATAAATCCTGGAAAACTTGTTGGAAAGTTTCTATCAAATAAAGCTAAGTTGTCTGCATGCCAAAAGCTATATCTTCTTTCATATAATCCAGCACCAGTTAAAGTAACAGTATTTAATGTCCTAATATTATGTTTATGGATCCAAAGAACAGTCGGGCTTAAAAATACAATCGCATAACAATATTGGGTTGAAAAATCGATAAGTGGCGCAACAGCTAAACCAATTTTTGTCGTAGAAGCTATAAAATCGTCTCTAAGCATATACTGTTTATCTAAATTATCAACTGAATTTTCTATAATAAAAATTTTAGATTCCATAAAAGATTTTTCAGTAATGCCTTTGATAATTGTTAAAACGTTAGTATATAAAACCATTAGTCTGATTTCTTCAATAACGAATAATGTGTTTGCAGATACATTCGATATTAATGCTTCTGATATTGTCAAAGTTGTATCAGAATTAAAATTAGAAATTACATACCATTTAGTGACAAAGTTTGGATCATTAGTACCAAAGCCTATTCTAGATCCTACTGCAAAATTAGATGTTTTCCAGTTCGTTCCACTACCTGTAATTGTTGTTCCAGATCCACTTACTGTCCCTGTTGTGTATCTATAAATTAAAACCTTTACATCATTGACACTACCTGGAGCAACATAAATATTTCCAGAGTATTTAAAAGTACCATTGACTTTATCATGTTTAATTAAAGCAAAAGAATTGTAAGTGGTATTAAAATTAGGTTGCCATGATACAATATAATTTAAGTAATCAGAATATTCGGCAACATCAAAAAAATATAAGTAATTGTTAGGTGAAATTGAAACATTTTCAACTCTAAATCTCATTAAATCAAAACCTTTTGTTTGAATATAATTATTTTCTTTAGAAGTTCCTGTAAATAATTTATAATCCCAACCTAAGGATAGCTTCTTGTAATCATATCCTGTAGTGTTTGATGTAGGTAAGGCTCCATTAGGCATAGCAGATCCGATATCATCATAATAGGAATCCACCACTGTAGCTAATAATTGTTCAGAATTTAGTGTTCTTCCATAAATTTTATAGCCTAAGCATAAATTGACTGTATTCCATTTTATTCTATTAAAATTAGATGAGTTTAAGGTTGAATTTCCATTTGATGTTGTTATGGAAGTTACAGTTGTTTCACCATATTCATTAAACGCTGAAATTTTATAAGAATACTGTGTGCTACCTGAAGTTCCTATTGTTGAGATATTTAGATTTGTCGGAGTAGATAGTTTTTGATAATATGTAATCTGAGTTGAATCATTAAACTCAAAATTTAAATATTCTCTTGTTAATCCTGAAATTGTAGAAGTTGTAGTATTATTATTTAAATTGTTAAGGAAATGGATTTTTTCTTCTGATTTAATACTTGGAGCTGCTAAAGATCTGTTTTGTGAATATGAATAATAGTTTAAAGCTGCTGGAGGATTGATAAATTGATAAGGTTGTTCATAAAGCGACAATACTTCTTCAGCAGATAAAGCACGATTGTATATTTGAATAAGACCTAGATTAAAGCTGGCATATACTGAGCTAGCTTTAGCAATACGAAGGTTAGCAAACGGATTTGAAAGTGTGGAGTTATTTGAAGAGCCAAAAAATACTCCATTTTTATAAGCCAAACTAACACCCGAACCATTATCTCTAATTAAGGTATAATTTATCCAAACTCCCAAAGGAGGACCTTCATAAAAATCTGCAAAACTTCCTGGATTAGCTCTAAACCAAAATACGCTATTATATATAAAAAAACTCCAACTCCACGAAGTAGAGGCATAAGAGTCATCTCCTACATACACAAGAGGGCCATTTTGTAAACTATTGAATTTAACCCAAATACTAACAGTATTTGCCTCTGGAGTGTATGAAGAAAAATCTACATAATCGTTAGTTCCATCAAACTTAAGCGATCCTAAATTTTCAGGAGTTATTAAAACCCCATTTAATAAATTTCCATTCTTATCTTTAGCCAAATCATAAATCTTATTTCCGGCTTGTTCATTAAAAAGCCAGCATCCCACCAGTCCTTGAGAAAGAGGATGATTAAAATCTATTGTGGATCCTAAAGAAGGTTTGATTTTTGATTTATTATTGAACATCTAAATTGAACTTATCTATAAAATAATTTGACATTTCCAGCACTTCTGCATCAGTCATTTCTCTATTTATAATCATGACAGCATAAAATCTTGAATCTAAGGCATTATTAAAAGTATTAGGGTGGTTTGCTATAGAGAATCCACCATACCTTACTCTTGTCGATGAACTAGGTCTATAATTCGAATCTCTTTTTATACCATTCACATAAAGTTTGAATTTTTCTCTTTGATTATTAATATATGATGTATTATTATTTAAATATTGAAATGACAATACACATTCTTTTAATGCATAATCCTCATAATGACTTCTTGTATCATAAATTTGCTGTAAGAAATCTGATGTATAGAAGAATTTAGAATCTGGCTGATGTGCTAACTCATAACCAGACTGTTGAACGCCAGGCGATCCAACTCCAAATAATACAGCTAAAGGAAGCAAAGAATAATGTTGTGAGCTATTTTTAATCACTACAAATACATTAACTTCATTCGAGAAGAATGGGTATGTCTTCATGATATTCTTGGCATTTGATGGAATAAAGAAACTTTGTTTAGAGAATCCAGTGAAATAACCTTCTGGATTCCAAATACAATCATTTTGAGTCATTGTAAAGTGATTGTTATTTCCACTTAAATCGTACCAAATTCTTCCTGAGCCTGGATAAGATTTTTTTTCTGAAGCATCTAAGTAAATCACCACATTCTTCAAAATTGCATACTGAATATTGTTATTATAATTTTTAATAGGTAATGTATTCAATGCGATAGTTGTAGAGTCAGATGGTTTATCTAATTCTATTACTTCTACATCATTATAAATATTCTTGTCCCCTATGAATAATCTAACATATCCAGTTTTAATTGATCTAAAATTTGTACCTGTCCCTGTCAAAGTTTTTCTGTTAACTGATAAAAATGATAAATAATTAGACATTAAGGTGGTCGTAGGAATGTTTGGCCCAGTTACATTTAAAATAATTCTAAATCCACTATCATAATTTGAATGTAATAGTCTTATCGAATAATATGTTCCAGCAATCAAAGAGGTAGTATAAGGCGCAGAGGGTGACCCAGCTGAGTATAAATGATAATTAGACAAATTAAATCCACTATCAGCCAGAGGGCCTATCCATACAAGACCCCTATTGTTATCTAAAAGAGTGAAAGTATAAGACCCAGTTTCTGGTGCATAAAAGCTTCCATAATAGTCATAAGTGTCAGGTACACCACTGTCACTGTATTCAAAATTAAATTCTTCTAAATAATCATGGCTCTTTAAGACTTCTGCAAATCTATAATTGTCAAACCGATCTGCATGCCAATTTAAGTATTTTGTCTCCTTTAATCCTGGAATTCTGATAGTAGATAATGAATTGTTAAAAGATATAGTTCCTTCTGAATAATAAATACTACTTGGCAATGTTTTTCTAACTTTACCATAAAATTTGGTCTTTAAATTAGATTTTAAATTTTTATTGATGTTTGATATTTCTATAACACTAAGATAAGTTTCAAAAATTTGCAAATCATAAATTCTACCTGATAAGAAATTAGTATTATTAAAACTACCAATTTGTAAGCTTAAATCAAATTTACTCAAACTACCGCCAATACTAGAAGAATTATTGAGCTTATTATTAATATAAAGTTGACAAAGATTTCCATTCCAAGTAATAACAATATGATACAAATAACCTTGAACAATAGATCCAATTGAACTTAGAATCGATGAGTTGCCAATCCAGAAGTTGATTTTTTTATCAGAATCTATATACAAATTAAAGAAGTTATATCCAGTATTTCCATTAGATTTGCTAACTATAGACATTACATCACTAGAAGAATTTTCATTTAAGAATAGGGCAATACTAATACTAAATCCTCTAGGGAAAAGATTATTTAATATTGTTTTATATGCTGTGATATTTGAATTAGTTCCGTTAAAAGTTAATGGATTATCATTTTCTGAAGATCTTGTTACGTTTGAATAAGATAAAGAAATTTGATTTTCACTTGTATCAGAATCCGAATATTTCTCTAGTTTCAAAAGTTCATAAGAAGAGGTTAAAAGTTTAAAATATACCTTTGGATTATTAGGTATAGAATATGTTTGAACAAATCTATTTCTTGAATTGGTTAGATAAGAAATTCCATTTACCCATGCTGTGCCGTTATAATATTGAAAAACACCAAATTCTGTTTCAAAATTTTTCTGTTTATAAATCAAATTATTATTTATATCACGGCACTCAATTAAAAATACTGGATCATTATTTGATAAGATAAAATCTTTATTTAAAGTAGATTTGAATTTAAAACCTATAATAAAACTTGAGTATGATGTGTCTTCCAGATTCCATTCAAATTCATCACTATTGTTGTCAAAAGTTTCATATAAAACGCCAAGATTATAAATTCTTATTGGCATATGCATAGAAGCTAAAGTTTTAAATCCAAATCTAAATTGAATCTTATCTGTTGGGGGAATTTTTGAAAGATCTTTGTATTTATTAAGAACAATCCATTTACCAGAATTATCTTCTATTCCTAAGGTTCTTACATAAACTATTGCATCATCAGTTAAATTAGGAGCGATATCATTACCAACAGATACATTTGTTTTCAGATAAAGTTTTTTAAGTTTTCTACAATTATAAGTTTCTATAGATGGAGTGACAATAAAGTTATTATATTTTTCAGCAAAATAAATATCAGCCTTATAACTTACTAGATTAAAGTTAGCCCATTGTCCAACATTATCATTCATCAAAATTATATTTCCGTTAGATAATCTTGATAAATGCCCACCTTGACCTATTGTTCTAGTAAATTCTATATCAAAATCATCATTTGGATAATAACTGATATGATGAGGCGGAAGCATATATCTACCAGTCTCCATTTGAGTTATAGATGAAGACGGCTTAGAGAAGAAATATGAATCGTAATTGTAATCTCTAGTGTAAAATAGATCTTCCTCAGGTAGATATCTAGGGTTTGTGTGACTATTAGTTCCAACCTGAGCTCCACCAACTCTATTATTTACCATAAATTCGTCAAAAATCACATCATTATTTGGAATTCTTAAATCAGCAGTTTTAAATCTATAAGTTCTCCAATAATAAGTGAAATATAAACATTCTATACCTTTTCCAGGACCTGATAATGTAGTTGCAACAGTTATTTTTTGAGCAGTTGCAGGAATGGTTGAGTAATTTTGTGTTGTAAATACATTAGATCTTGCAACAAAAGCAGATGAAGTTATTCCTCCAACAGAAACTAAATCAGTTCTAACATTATAAACTAAGAAATGATTATTTGTACTAATATTATTTTGTCCAGATAAAACATATAAATATTGAGTATTATTATCAATTTTTGGACCAAGTACACAATTCATATAATAATATGCATGATTGACAGTAGTATTTAAAAAATAACATGCCTTTATTCTATCTATGGTGGTTGCTGTTGGGATTGATGTGGATTTTTCATGCCAGAAATCAAAAAAACTTAAACCTTTAGCCATGAAAATTCCGCCATTGGTTAAAGTTCCACTGTTATTAAATCTTGCTACAATAATGCGAATTTCTTCAATTATATATGGAGTATTTGCTGGATAATTGATAGAAGGTGTGTTAACTAAAGTTATTGATGTATTTGAATTAAAAGTGGAAATTTCAATCCATTCTGTTACATATTCAGGGTCTGTGGAACCAAATCCAATTCTTGCACCATTACAGAATTTAAAATCCACCCATGCAGTCGATGTACCTGTTACTGAAGTTCCTGTATTTGTTACTGTTCCTATACTATATTTTTCATAAAGTACTTCTAAATCATATGGTTGAAAGTTTTGTCCACTATTAGGATGTGTTAAATATGTGCTTCCAACATATTTTGTTCTATCTTCTCTTTTGTCATATATAAGTAAATGAATTCTGCTTAATGTCCAGTTTCTCCACTCATCAGCAAAAATCCAAGTTATATTTTCAGTCCAATCTATTACTTGAAAAGGAGTAGTTGGATAATAACCATATTCTCCAAACATATTTCTGTAAATTGTATTGGCTGAAAGGTAGTTTTCTTTCCAATAATCTCCCGTATATAATCTTAAATCTTCAGCGATATTTAATTTCTTATGATCATATCCGCTGGTATTTTTCACAGGTGGAAGATATGATGTTGCTATCCCAATGTCATCATAATATAAATTGTATACTGTAGCAATAAATCTTTCTTCGTTGAGTTTTCTGCCATAGATTTTATATCCTTCAGCACGTAAAGATCTATTCCAAGAAATTCTGACATAATCTGTGGAGTTTAATGTAGAATTTCCATTATTAATTGTGATTGGTGATGATGTTAAAGTTTCTCCATACTTATTAAATGCAGTGACTTTATATGAATATTGTGTAGATCCTGTTGAACCAAATTGAACCACTGATTGTAACACTGGAGCTTTTATTTCATTAAGATCTGTTACTTGTAAAGAGCTATTAAAATAAAGCTCTTTTAAAACAGAACCTTTATCATAACTTGAATTGCTTAGAGTATTATTACTAAAATTTTCTTGAGAAACTATAGATGAAACTCCTAAAGTCACAGGTCCTGGCAAGATAGCAGATCCCATAGATTCCTCAGAAGTAATTGAAGGTGCGTATAAAATCCCTTGTTGTCGGTAAGAATAATATTTAAGGGATGAGACAGGATTTAAAAATTGATAAGGATTCTCATACAATGATCTAATTTCTTCATCAGACAGAGCACGATCATATACATAAACTTGTGAAACATCTCCATTAAAATAATCGTATGCAGTATATGTTCCACTTCCAATATTAAGGCTGCTATTTGATGTATTTAATGCAATTGTTATAGAGTTTGAAAAAACACCATTTGTATAAACCGATGCAACACTTCCATTATATGTATGGACAACACAATTCCAACCGGGTATGTTGATTGTATTTCTAGGTGGAAGAGTAGAGCCTGTGTCATTATTTGGACCATAATAATGACCTATAATTTGATTATATCCACCTGCTTGCCATACTAGTAGATCAAAAATCCCAAGGTTTTGATATATTCCATATCCGCATAAATTTTTTGACTGAGCTGTAGTAATGTAAAACCATATACAAATGCTTCTAGGAGAGGAACCTGTAAGATTTATGTTTCTGGTGGATTGCACATAGTCATTAGATCCATCAAAATTTATGCCTTTACTTTGCTTCCAGCCAGCACCGTTGAATATATTAAATTGATTATCGTTAACTAGATTATAAATTCTATTTCCAGTTTGTTCATTGAAAAGCCAACATCCAACCAATCCTTGAGAAATAGGATGATTCCAATTAATAGAAGATCCTAAAGAAGGTTTAAATGTATATTCTGAACTTCCTGGAAACATTTATAGATGAACGATTCTTCTCTTTGTTCCAGAGGTTGTAAAGTTAAGCACTGCAACAACTTGACCTAAACCATTATCTGGGAAAGTTGTACCATCATCAAGAGATCTTTCAATATATAAGATTACATCTCCGTTCGACGATGCTGGTGCTGATACTGTAAATTCAATAGTAGCACCAATGAGCTTAGTTACACTATTGTCAATTGCTGCACTATTAAGATATGTGACGTTAGTTAAAGTTGCTGGCGATGCTGGTGTAGTTCCTAAGTTGACAGCAGTGATGATTGATCCATCAAATGCTACAGAAGCATCATTTGCATACTTCCATCCCTTATATCTTACGACAATACCACCTCCGGCGATAGTCTGTCCTGTTCCATTAAAAATACTAAATCTAAAATCTGGCCCTAATGCACTCATAATGATATCCCTTTCATAACATTTCCGATGTCTTCATGTTTAATATAAAAATTCTCTCCAAATAAAACTTCTCCTCTTGATAATTTCTTCGGAGGTACTAAAGAATTAATTTCTTCAATATTCTGCTCTGTAATTACATTTTCAGTAACTAAGACATTTAATACGTTTTGTACAGCCGGATCGTTAGTTTTAATTCCAACTAATCTTGAACTTAAAAGTCTTAAAATTAATTTAGCCGCATTTTGAGCTGGCCCTGTATTAGCAGCAGTGTCTTCGATCAAAAGAATAGTTCCATTAGTTAACATGTAATCTTCCAGTTTATCTAAAGGAATAAAAATTTCACCAATAATATTCTTTTCATTCATAATATTAGAAATAGAAGAATGACTACCCGACTCTAATAATGTTCTATATCCTAAATTTTCAGGATCATTAATTAGTTCATTTAACAAAATTGTATACATAATTAACCTCAAATCAATTCTATTTTTATTTTTAATTTACCATCATTAACAAATCCAGAATTGAATACAAATCTTCTCAATGTGCCTATAGAATTTGGTCCTACTCCAAGAACCCAATTATTTACATCAAAATATTGAAATGCACCAAATTGAGTTGAAGATGAAGTTTGTGAAAATAAAATCTTATTATCTTTTTCTCTATAAACAGTAATTTTTAGAT
>ENA-OSIY01000483-OSIY01000483.1-marine-metagenome-genome-assembly--contig:-NODE-483-length-22202-cov-8.523435_pt1 | contig 22202 bp, 33 predicted proteins | sample MGYA00237884_ERZ534233 | MGnify/ENA primary metagenome ERZ534233 (study PRJEB26412, sample SAMN06343840) | marine metagenome | isolation source: estuarine water | place: USA: Columbia River Estuary... | reverse complement strand
ACACCGAGAACAAATTATAATAATACTCCGAGAACAAATACCACACCGAGAACAAATTATAATAATACTCCGAGAACAAATACTACAACACCTAGTTACACACCTTCAAACAATACAAGATCTATTGAAGGTTCTAGAACATCTGGTGGTAGAAGATAAAAAAAAATAAAAAATATGTATATAATCGACACTAAAATTGAAAGAGTTTGTGATGAATTTTCACAAATTAAAAAATGGGTTAAAACAGTTCATAAAAAAGTTCTAAACACAAAATTAGATAATTCTAAAATCAGTGTCTATTACTCCTATGGATTTTTTGTAAACAAATCAAAATCTGATACAGAAATTATCAACAATGAAGAACTATTCAAACTAAAATACAAAAAACGTTTAAAGACCGAATTTGCTAAAGTTAGAGTAGATGTTACTATCAGAGTTGGTAACTTAATACTAACAAATCGTTTGGAAAAAGGTTTAATTCCTCAAGATATTAAAAATATTGTTACTGAACTTACAAAAGTAAGAATGATGGTTGAAGGTGAATATCACAAAAATAAAAAAGTTATAAACTCAATTCCTGAGGTAGATAGAAATATTGTTCAATATAAAATTATTAAAGGTACTGATGATAATGATATGGAACCAATGTTTGATATGGATTTAATCTTGGATAAGATCTCAAAAGAAGGCATTGAATCATTGAGTCCAGAAGAAAAAGATTTCCTAGATAAAAGTAGCAAACATCTATAATGCCACTACCACATTATCACGGAGGCGGAATAAAAAAATATGTTAGAAAGAGAAAAATAAAAAAATTATTTAATTTATGACAAAAGTAAAATTAGAGTATATTTGGTTGGATGGATACGAACCAACTCAAAATCTTAGAAGTAAAACTAAGGTAGAAGAGCATAAAGACTTTAAAGGAACATTAGAAGAAATAGGAAACTGGTCTTTTGATGGTTCATCAACAAAACAAGCAGAAGGTGGTTCATCAGACTGTCTATTAGTACCTGTTGCTATTTACCCTGACCCAACTCGTTTAAATGGTTATTTAGTTATGACCGAAGTTATGTATGCAGATGGTGCTCCACACCCATCAAATGGTAGATCTACTATTGATGATGATGGTGATTTCTGGTTTGGTTTTGAACAAGAATACTTTATTATGGATACTAAAACTTTATTACCATTAGGATTTCCAATAGGTGGTTATCCAGCACCACAAGGAATGTATTACTGTTCAGTTGGTGGAAAAAATACTCACGGAAGAAAATTAGTAGAAGAACACGCAGATTTATGTATTGCAGCAGGACTTAACTTTGAAGGTATAAATCAAGAAGTTGCTTGTGGTCAATGGGAATTTCAATTATTTGCAAAAGGTGCAAAGAAAGCTGGTGATGAAATATGGGTTGCTCGTTATCTATTAGATCGTTTAACGGAAAAATATGGTTACTATATTGATTATCATCCTAAACCATTAGGTGATACAGATTGGAATGGTTCAGGTATGCACGCTAACTTCTCTAATGAAGTTTTAAGAACTTGTGGTGATAAAGAAGTTTATGACAAAGTTTGTGAAGCTTTTAGACCAGTTGTAGATGAACATATCGCAGTATATGGTGCTCACAATGATCAACGTTTAACAGGTAAGCATGAAACTGCATCTATAAATGACTTCTCTTATGGAGTATCTGATAGAGGAGCATCAATTAGAATTCCTCTTTATACAGTACAAAATGGATGGAAAGGATATTTAGAAGATAGAAGACCTGCATCGAATGGTGATCCATACAAAATTGCAGCAAGAATTATTAAAACTGTAAAATCTGCATTATAAAACTTAAACCCTCTTATGAGGGTTTAATCTTTTTTGTTTGAATCTCCATTTGTTTCTACCCCTTCCTTTGTTCCAAAATAATATGAGAATATCATTAAAACCAAAGTTTTAATTAAATCAAATAACTGAGAGTTTTGTTCATCAGTTATTAGTTTAACTTGCCAAGCAATTACTTTATCAACAATAAATAATGCAACCAATGAGGTAAAGATTAACAAAATAAAACGAACTAAAATTTCTTGTGTGTTATCAGCAAACATTTTATTTACATAGTAAACTGACCCACCTATTACAGCTAATCCTAATAGGATTCCTGCTACCATTAAATAACCACCCTCTGAAAACATATCTATTTATCTTTTTTTATAAACTATATATTAAAAAACATATTACTTTTTTATCATATAAATAAATATGTAATTAAATTACAATAATAAACAATAATAAATAATGATAACATCACTAAGTGATAGAGAAATAATGTCTTGGAATGATCGACTTGTAGATCATCAATTAGGTATTTTTGTCAAAGCACAATATAATGCAAATACGATATTTCCGGCAATTGAATACTCTACAGATATAACAAGAGAGGTATCACAACAGACTTGGGGTAGAAATCTTTACATAAATGATTCAGGTAATGTTGTAAAAGAACCACATATAAGATATAACTTAGTTTTCTCAATTGAGAACTCTATGGTTGATAAGTTTAATGAAATCTATAATATAATTAAACATAATAATTTACAAACAAAAGTTTATATAAATGATAGTTTCGGCAAAAAAGTTGGAACATACCGTGATATAAACTTTGATAAACTTACAATTGATTTTAAAAACAAACAACATACTTTATATAAAAAAGATTATGTTAAGTATGATTATATGCTTGAAGGTAATTTAGGTGATATAATGGGTTATGTAAAATTTATTGAAGATTCTTTAATCTTTCTAACTATTGAACCTAAATTTAAAATATCAGAAGTTGTTTCAGATGTTACAAATCGTTCAACCGATTATCTTGTTTTAAAATATGAGTATCAACAAATAGGAAGTAAATACTCAATTGAATATATTGTTAGTGAAATACTAAATGATACACCAGATACTATAATTAGATATGGTAAGTCAACCCTTATGAATGAGAACCAACTAACTTGGAGTAGAACAGCACGAATTGATGAAGTTATAAATAATGAATAAAAAACTTGTAGATCTAACGGATTTGTATTACTTTTGGTTTAAGTATCAAATATCAAATAAATACTCTTTATTAAAAGAATATAAAGGTGAAAGACCTAAGAAACAATTTGAATTGATGCTACAATGTAAACAAATAGAACTTGAACTTATGCATAAACACACTGGAGATTTTAACGGTCAAACAAAAGCAGAATACACAAAGAATTACACAAGAGTAAAAGACATCTTCACTAAATGTGCTGGTGACGAAGAAAAAGCTATTAGATTAGCAAGAACTCAAGCAATCAGGATTACTGATGAACATAAAGCAATCAATAGAGCAATGGTTGCTAGACAACTTGAAAGAGTTGAGAATGAACCTATATATGAAAGTGTATTTGAAGTATTTTTTCAAAGAGCTTATGAATTAGGTATGGTTACTAAACAAGATTATAGAGATTATCAATTAGAAAAATTAGGAATTTAAAAATGAAAATTATGGGAGAAAAAACAAAAACGGTAGTTGTTTCAGAGTTATTTATGGACTGCTACAAACATTTCAATGTTTACAGTCAGATAGAAAGAATGAGTGAACTTTCGGATAGAGAGTTGTATTTATTACTTACACTTTGCTTAGACAAACATGACGACGAAAACTTAGTCGTTAAACACAACTTCATTCCTTTTGAAAAACAAATTATGGAAATATTTGATATTCAAGATGATAAAGAAGTTACAAACGAAACCTTATTAGGTTTAATTACTGAAACCGGTGATACTTACATCGAAACAGAAAACATTGTTGATGCAGAAGGTAATAAAGTTAGTGAAGTATTTACAAAAGATGAAGTTCGTGATATTAGAATTGATCTAATTGACGAAAAAGAAGTAAAATAATTAAAAAATTATTTGTATATTTGTAAACTAAATTAAACTATAAAATTTATGATCGAGAATATTGAAAACGAAGTCGAAATCGTTAAAGAACCAGTTATCGGTGAGTTCAAACCTAAAAGAAAGTTTTTAAGTTTTGTCTCTGCCGTTTCCGGTAAAAAAATACGTCTAATCAGAGAAACTGCTTTTATTGAAGGTAGGAAACTATCTGGTATATTAGAAAAAGCCAAATTTAAAATAACTATTTGTGATGAAGGAACTATCAACTTTGAAGAAGTTGAAGGTACTAATTTGTCAGATGCCACAATGAGACAACGTTTAATCGATGAAATTGACTCAACTGATGTTAGTGGATATGCTCAGAAATTCATTGTTGCTGGTTTAGAATTTGAAGATCAAGATGGTTATAAATGTTTTCTTGAAGTAGAACACGTTAAACCATATGATAAACTAATGAATCTTTTTGAAGAAGAAAAACAAAAAGAAGAAACTACTGAATTATCTGAAAAAGGTTTGAGTTTTCTTGATATGTTATTATCAGGTGAAGATAATGATAAAGTTGCTAATGTTTTATTCACATCTGAAAATGATGAAGAATTGGCAAGAGAATTAGAAGGAGAATCTGATGAAGAGATTGTTGAAAAACCAATCGCACTTACTTATATGGAAGAGCAATTCAACAAAATGAACGAAGATAAAATCAATGAGTTGAAAGAACGTATTGAGAAAACTGAAACAGATATTAAAAGATATAATTCAGAAGCTAAACTTGCTGAGGCTAATTCAGAGAAATCTTCTGAAGCACTTTCTATTTTAGAGACTCGTTTAGAAACATTAGTTCCCAATGCTGCTTCTAATGGATATGTTTTCTTAGTTTCTGATGAACAAAAGAGTGAAATCGGTTTAAATGACTCTGATACTGAATTAGTTGGTAGAATCTCTGAACTAATGAAACTTAAAAAAGATGTTTTGATTAAACACTTAACTGAAAGTTTCTACAAAATATCTATCGCTAAGAAAGATAACTTTGAAGATAAAGAAACTACTAAAGAAATTTATAAATTAGTTCAATCTGTTGACTTATTTGGTAAGTTTACTCCTACCGAAAACGGTGAGTTTGAATACAGAGGTAAATTGAATTGGCACCAACTTACTACAAAAATGTTGAAGAAAGGTTTTGAACAAGAACCAGAATTTGACAAGATTGCTGGTTCTAATTCATATGAAGTGAAAACTGATAATGAGTTTGTTCTTATTGAAGAAAAAACTTCACCTAACACAGTTCATCCGACTAGAGAACTTACTAAGAAAATAGATAACCCAGAGTTTAAACAAAAAACTTTACGAACATTTGATAAACCAGAAATGATTGTTGTTATTGGTGATGGTGATGAATTTCAAATAACTGATGATGAAAGTGGTTTTGATCTTTATGTTGCTGGTGAATATAAACACGGTATCTGTTGTTTTGGATTTGGTTCTGTCATGACTTTAAATGAGTATAAATACTGGCAACAAAATAATGATTTAGAAGATAGTACTGATATGGTTGATGCTTATCTAATACCTGGTTTTGTAGGAACAATTGGAATTTCTGCCAAGTTAGAGGATGGTTCATTCTCAAATGAATTTGATATAGATGATTACATCTGCCATCAATTTGACGGATATGCTGATGTAGTTATAAACTTCCCAGAGGGAACTGAACTATATGAGATTAAAAATCATGATTTAAGTACAGTTACTGCTGCTTTAAGAGACGATAAAATCACTGCAGTTCTATCATAATGAAGAAACTATTATACATATTATATTTTATTCCCCTATTATGTCATTCTCAGAATCTCATAATAGGGGATTCACAAACACCTTACATTGATAAGAATTCAAGTAAGGTAGAAAAAGTGACATCATTGTGGAAAGGTGGAATAGGAGTTGATAAACTAACTTCAATGGTTTTGAATTACAAAACATCACCTGACATAAAAAATATTATTCTATGTATAGGAACAAATAATAATTTTAGAACAGGAAATATTAAAGAGTTATTCAAATCATTAAGAAGAACTTTTCCAAACGCTAAAATTTATGTAATAAAAGGATCTTGGGGATGGGGTGGTAATAAAAGAATAACAGAACAAAGAGTAAACAATTATTATAAACTTTATGAACAAGAAGGTGGTATAATATTAGAACCAGCAATAGGTAAACATGAACCACATCAAAATCTACCAGTTTATAAAACAATAGGTAAAAAACTAGACAGTATTTTATAAAATAACCACACATTGTAATGTGTGGTTTTTATATATAGTATATGAAATACTTAAAACCATATATTCTATTTGAATCTAACATCTATGATGTAGATTGGAAAACAATTCTTCCAAAAGAAATGATTGTATTAAAAGATGGTCAACATTCTTTTAAACTAGGAAACGTAATGAAGAATGCTGATATGGTACAAGTGACATATGAAAATTCAAAAAATGAATGGGGTGCACCTAGTACATTAGAATTTGACTTTTACTTCTCAGAAAATCCTAAAATGAGAATAGATATAGATATAACTTGGGGAGATGCGATGGCTTGTGAGTTTTATATTGATAGTCCAAATAAAGTCGGAGTAACTGAATACACTTCATTTAGATCTAAAACCGATCCGTCTAATACTATATTCGCACTAGATGATAAATCTCTTAAAGAGTTTATTGACTTTTTAAATAAATTTGACGGGTTTAAACTAGATATAAGTCAATTCAAGTTTTTAGATCAGTCTGATAACTATCAACCATAAAATAATTTGTTATTTTCTTTCTTATTAAACTTTTTATACATATCTTTGTAGAATAAATAATAAAACTAATTAAAAATTATGGTAATAAAGAATATACACGAGAAACTATTAAATAGTATTCAAACAATGCTTATCGATACAAAAGTTTCGCTCCCCTATTATGGCGAATTCAACTTACACATCAACTTTCATGAGAATGATAGTATAGGTACTTGTGGAGTTAATGTGGGAACAAAAGGTATGAACTTTTACTACTCTCCAAAGTTCCTAGCAGATATGTCTCAAAAAGAAGTAAACTTTATCACTCTTCACGAGGATTTCCACTTACTTTTCAGTCACCCAAAAAGAACTATTACTGGTCAATACGATCACAAATTGTCTAACATTGTACAAGATATGATTATCAATCATATTATTTGGGAAGACATTTCACATAACTTTGTTGAAATTCCTAAATCTCCAGACGGTAAGAATATGGCTCTTTTTGTTCCAAAAGAATATGAAGGTAAACTTATCTTTGAAGAGTTATACGAGTGGATGAAAGAGAAAAAAGACGAGTGGAATAAAGAACAAAAATCTAAATGTGAATGTTCTACTTGTAGTGGTAGTGGTAAAAAACCACAAGATAAATCTGATAAAGGTAAAGGTCAAGAGCCTGGTGAAGGTGATGGTCAGCCACAAGATAAATCCGAAGGTCAAGGAAAAGGTAAAGATGGTCAAGAACAAGGCGAAGGTCAAGGTGAAGGACAATCAGATCAAAAAGGTGATGGCCAAGGTGAAGGAGGTCAAGGACAAGGTGAACCATGTCCAGATTGTGGTGGAACTGGTAAAGATGGTGGTGAGTCTGGTAAAGACTCTACTGGTAAACCATCATACGGTCCTTACGGTAAAAATCCTGGTAAAGATGGCGATGCTATCGATACTTGGTCAACTGAGCAAATCTTTGAAGATTATGAAAACGGTACAGGTGAGTATTTAGATAAACACATGGGAGACGACGTTCCAGAAGAGATGCGTGAGGCGATGGTAAGAGACGTTATGGAAAGATTAGCGGCTCGTGGTTTATCTGCGGGTAATGTTGAGACTACTCTTAACAAGTTAAGAAAGAAAAGAAAAGATTACCTTAAAGAAATCAAAAGAGCTGTGTCTAATATGATTTTTGGTACTGTGAAACAAAAAACTATCGTTAAGCCAAACAGACGACAAATTTCTGGTCTTAAAGGTAATAGAAAGGTAAAAACTAAAATCAATGTTGTACTCGACACATCAGGTTCGATGGGTGGAAGTGGTACGTTTGAGAGAGTTCTTTCTTATGTGTATCGTAATGATATAGAAATAAACTTAATGGAGTCCGATACACAAGTAAATTGGGTAGAGAACATCAAAAGTAAAAGAAGACTTGAAACTATTCCAATTAAAGGTTTAGGTGGTACTTGTCTAAACCCAGCCATTGATTACATTAGAGAAAACTTTAATGATTTCAACAATGTAATTTTAACTGACGGTTACACGGATCATTTGAACTTCAAAGGTATTAAAGGTAAAACCTTGATTATATCAGTTGGTACTAAATGCCCAATTGCGAATGCTGGTCATGGTAGAATTAAACAAATCGTTTTAGAAGCAAACGAAAAATAAAAAAAATCCAGTCTATGACTGGATTTTTTGTTTTACTTTTCTACACTTTTTTCAAATAAAAAATAAAACCCAGTAAAGGGTTTTATTTGATAAAAATTGTTATAGATCTCAGTTCATTTTTAAAATCTATACGTTCTGCTATTATATTTTTAGGAGTATATATTTTTCTAACTGTCTCACTACCATGTTTAAGATCATCCATTCCTAGTTGAGTATATGGATCATGAAAGGTATAGTATCTAATACCATTAAACCAAACACAACGACCATTTAATTTATATTCTTTTGATAACACTGATATAAAAGGAATAAATTGATCTTTTATATCATTCCATTTAAAAAAACTATTTGTCCAACTCCTTGGATCTGTTTTTTTTATTGTAATACATAAATACTCTGAATTATTTTTCCAGTGATCATAAGAAGTTTCAACACTCACTTCAAATCCATCATCCAGCAGATAAGCCAAATAAGTCTCACAAAAATCTTGTAGTTCTTCTTCTTTATTTATACTTTCGTTAAATCTTCTTAAATGTTTCATATTTATATTTGTTTTGGTATATATCTATAACCTGCGATAGTTATCTCAATATACTTAATTTCAGTATCTGGTTTTATATTATCATTTTGAATATCACTTAAACTTAGATTATGTAGGGTATTTGGTCTTTCTACATCAAATGTAGTTTTCTTTATTTTATCAGTAGTTGGTGTTTCAATACAAACAATACCAGTTCCGTAATATGAGGTCTTTTGTGTAAGACAATACTTTATATTTAAAAAGTGTATGAATGGAATAATATGATTACTAACTTGATCCCAACGAAATGGTAGTGAGTTCTTCATTGGATTTTTACTTGTACTTCTTATTACAATTTCAATAGATGGTACATGTATATCATTTCTACCAGAATTATTAAGTACACGATAACCTATAGAGAAATCTTCATCTAACAAATAAGCAAGATGTGTTTCACAAAACTCTTTTAACTCTGAGATAAAATCATCAGACAATTTTTCGTTAAATCTTCTTAAATATATCATTTTAAATGAATGTTTATTTGTACAACTTCTTCTAAGCTAACCCTATCTTCTAGAACCATTGATAAACTATAATCATATTTAATGAATGGTCTTTCTGTTCCTCTATCAAACTTTTTATTTAATGACCAAAACTCTATACTACCAATGATTGTATATTGTTTTGATAACATATGTAAAAATGGAATAAATTGATCATTTACTTCTTCCCAAGGAAATAATAACTCTGGTGAGTCTATTGGTACATTATCAAGTCTCTTTCCGTTTCTTAAAACAAGAACATACTCACCAAAACCAATCTCACTTGCTACTATTGAATAACCTTCATCTAATAAATAAGCTAAGTAAGTATCACAAAAATCTTGTAATTCTTCTTTATTCAAACTCTCATTACTCTGCTCTAGCAGAGAGTGCATTGCACTAAACTTCTTTAAATGTTTCATACTATTCTTTCTTACTTATTATTGCTATAATTTTTTCTAGCGGTTCAAAATCACAATTATCATCATCTAAAACTTGTTGTAATGATCTTTTAGTAGATCTTAAAACGGGAACTGCGTCAACTTGAAGTCCTATCCATATGAACTCAAAATAATCTATATCGTAATCTTTACTCAATAAATGTATAAATGCTATAAAATGATCTTTAACATTATTCCATAACAACTTTTCATTTTTACTAGAATTATTCTTATATCTCTGAAGAATTATTCTAGTTGCTAATTTACTAGTAATCTTTTCTTTTGTATGAGACCATTCATAACCAGTCTGAACATCACAAGAATAATCATCATCTAATAAATAAGCTAAGTAATCTTTACTTAAATCAGAAATTTCAGATTGGTCTGGTTCTTTACCTTCATTAAATTTTCTTAAATGTTTCATACTAAATTTATTTTTCTTTAACATATAAAATTATAGATCCTATTTTAGAACCATTTAAAACATCTTCATTATCCATTAAATCTTTTACCGAATAAACAGATGTAATAGGTCCTATGTTATCAAATTTTAGATTTATTGGTTCACCATCAATATAAAACATTATAGGTGACTTTATATAAGTACTATATTTAGCATCACCTGCTACTACTTCAAACTTCACTAATAAGTGGTGAAGAAAAGTTATAATATGATTACTTATATCTTCCCAGTTATTTAATAAATCTTGTCTTCTTTGATTAGGTACAGAATTTCCCGGTTCACTAATCTTAATATAAAAACTTTCTTTATCAAGATATGAAGAATAACAATTCACTTCAAATCCTTCATCAAGTAAATAAGCTAAATGTGTTTCACAAAAGTCTTTTATTCTATCTACCTTTGATTGTAGTATTCTAGCAATTTGTGTAGGAGATAAAACCTTACCAACAAGTTTTTTATTCTCACCTGCATTTTCCCAGGCTTCATTAAATTTTCTTAAATGTTTCATTTACTTTCTAAATTTTCCAGGAAACAACATTCTTAATTCATGTCCTTGTGGTATATCTTTTGTTCTAATACCAAATACTTTCTCTTCTGGAGACATATCTTTACCATCCATTAAGAAATTATTATTAGAAGCCCAAACTTCAGCGTTTCTATTTAAGATTTGTCCAACTGAAAATGGAAATCTAATTCCAGTTTCGTTTTCAATTTCTATTATTCTACCATCAGGTGATTTAAGAACTTTGATTACTAATCTTGGATTTCTTTTACCGGTAAATACTACTTCTTTTTCTTTACCACCAAACTCTTCAAATACTTTTATGTGTTTCATATTATAACATATCTTTTAATCCAACTAACATTTCACATGCTAGTCCTGTTCTATCACGAAGATTCGCATCTGTTGATATAATTCTACCACTATACTCTATGTTGATTTTGATAACCATTCTAACTGAGAATCCTGATGAAGATTTAACTAGTTTAACCTCAGCTAATTCAGGAAATCTACTTTTTAAATCTTTATAAAATCCTTTTTCTATTTTACTTTGTTCGGATAAAGATATATTTCTTGTATCTTTTGTATATTTTGATAAGTCAACTGAATCTAACTCTTGACAAGTTTTTATGAATTCATCTGATACACCTAATCTTTTAGCCACTTTAAAGTCTATACTTGATGAACGAGCACCAGAGTCAAACTTTGCTTTAACTTTTGTTCTGACACCATCTTTAGATATGTTTATATCGTGAATACCATAAGTAATCTTACCTTTGCTAGTATATTGAACATCAACTTCTTTACTTGGTTCAGTAGTAGTCGTAGTCCAGTTTTCAAATTGTTTCAAATGTTTCATTGTAAAAAATCTTTTTGTTATATATTAAATATATATAATTAAAAGTCGTATATTTGTATTTATGAAGACAATATTTTTGGATTTTGATGGTGTAATGTGTTTAGCAACCGAATGGGGTGGTAGATACAGAAAACAGAAACTTTGGAACAGAACTTATCCAGAGCAATCTGTTATGTATGATTGTGACTTTCATTTAATGGATGTCGAATATCGTTTTGATAATTTCAATGATAAAGCAGTTCGTGTTTTAAATGAAATCTTATTAGAAACTGGTGCAGAAATAGTTGTTTCTTCTGATTGGCGATTTAGCTGTAACTTAACAGAAATGAAAGATCTTTTTAATCAATATGGTGTTATCAAAGGACCAATCGATTATACCCCAACTCTTGAAGTAGAAGATTTTAAATCTTTAGAAGCTAATGGTAAAAAAGGTTATGAAGATGAACGTTCAATAGAAATCAAAAAATGGTTGGCTTTACATCCAGAGGTTACTCATTGGGTAGCAGTTGATGATCTGAATATGTCTGACGGTTTAACTAATTTTGTTCATACCAAGCTTCAAAATGAAGGAATCAAACAAGCAGGTATAAAACAAAAGATAATGTCTTATTTACAATAATATGATTTATAGAATAGATGATAAGTTCGCTTGGGAAGGTAAATACCAAGAAAGAAAAGAACTTATAGAAATATACAAGTTACTTAATAAAAATGATTTAAGTACTTTACTCTTATATAAGTATAAATTACCTGAAAATCTTGGTATGAGAAAATGGGGTATAAATAAACCAGAGAATTTTGATTATTCTAAAATTGATCAAGACTGTGTAATGGTTTATCACTTAGATATTTTTATAAATGATCCTTCTAAAATAGAAGACCTAGTTCACTATTGTTTAGAGAATAATAAAGATTTATATGTTCCTGTCTGTAAATCAGATGATGTTTCTTATTGGTCAAAAAGAAATGACAGGTGGAATTGTTATAGAGATATTTTAGATAAGTATGAATGTACTTATATAGATAATATGAAATCATTTGGTAGGGATATTAAACTAAAGAGTCTATTGTTTTAAAAATCAATAGACTCTATGTTTTTTAAATTCACTTCATACTCACGACCTTCAAATTCAACGGTTACTTCACCATCATCATCAACATTTACTGGTTTTAAAGCAGCTTTAGGATCATTCTCTGCAAAATCCTTTATAATAGTGGCATAAAGAACACCACCAGACTTGATACATTTAATTACATCGACTATTGTAATTAAAGAACCTTCTTGATTGTTCTTCTTAAAATCCTCAAAAACTTTTATGTATCTCATAAATCTATATATTATTTTTTATATATACGAAATATGAAATACTTAAATAGATATAATGAAGAATTAAAGTCAAGTACCTATACAAAGGCAGCAGACAAGTTTGTGACTTTGGGACATCGTAAGAGAGCAGATAAGCTTTATCAACATAGTGCAGATGTTCTTAAAAAAGAACATATTGAAACTTGGAAAAAACAAGTAGAAACTTATTCTAAATACGGAACTATTAAAGTTACTATTGAAAATAAATCGTTAGGTACTAATAACGAAGAAGAGTTTTACTTTTGTTTTTATCCTTGGTTAGATTCTTATAGAGCAGAGACTGCTAAATTAGTAAGAGGAGATCAAGGTGATGATTGGGAAATATATACAGATATTTATTTAGAAATGTGGTTGATTCCTAAAACAGAGGAACAATTATATAGAGTGAAACAAGAATTAGAACCAGATCACTTTACTGGACTTGGATTTCAAACAAATACGTTAAGAATAGATTTAAAACTAGAACCAAATAACTTTGACATAAATGAACACAACTTTTATTATAATGATGGAGAATTTCCAAGTTATATAACTATTAAAATTGCAGATAGACCTAGTGCAGGTAGAGTAAAAATACTTCTAAAGAAATTCTTTTCAGATAGTTCTATCGAGTATCCTGTACCAGATTGGTTTTCTGAAAAATATAAAACAATGTATAGAACTTTATCTAGTATAATCCTTGCTGAGCCAGGAGTTTCATCAGAATGTGGCCTTTCTATGCATGACTTCGCAGATTATATTGGTACAATATCACCAAATAAATTCTGGAGTGAATAAAAATAATGTATCTTTGTGAAACTAATTACTAAATATAATAAATTCTTGGAATCAATACAACCAAAAGATATGTGGGACATAATTCCACAATCCGTAAAAGATCTTAACGAACTATTTAAAGAACACGGTAAGAAACTTTACCTTGTTGGTGGATCAGTACGTGATTTTTTAACTGGAGATAAACCAAAAGACTTTGACTTAGCAACCGATGCACTTCCAGATGAAGTTATTGATATTGTTGGTAAAACATACAGAACTAACTTACAAGGTAAAGCATTTGGTGTTGTAGTTGTTTTCACTAAAGAAGTTCCAGAAGGAATGGAAATCGCAACTTTTAGAGAAGATGTTTCTAAAGGTAGAAATCCAGAAGTTAAATTAGGAGTAACCATCGAAGATGATGTTAAACGAAGAGACTTAACATACAACTCTTTATTCTATGATCTTGATAAAAGAGAGATAGTTGATTTAGTTGGTGGTAAAGGTGACTTAGAAGCTGGTATAACAAGAATGGTAGGTGATCCTATTGAGAGATTTGACGAAGATAGTTTAAGAATTTTGAGAGCATTTAGATTTGCGTCAAGATACGAACATCCATTACATAAAGATACTGAAGCAGCAATTGCAAAAAGAAAACAATTAGAAAACATTGACCTAGAAACTGGTGAAATGAAAAGAATTTCTCAAGAAAGAATATGGGAAGAAATTAAGAAAGCTTGGAAACAAGCGAAAGATTTTAACTTCTACTTAAACTTCTTTACTAAGTTCGATATGTGGGACCAAGTTTTTCCTGGTGCTAACATAAACACTGACTTAATAAAATCATCTGACTTTGTTGTAGTAATTGCAAACTTATTTAAAAACGAATCTTTAAACAGATTAGAAGATAAATTAGTACAAGGTTACAAAATTGAATCCGATACTGCTAAGAAAGTAATTTTCTTATTGTCGTTCAACACTTTGACACCAGAGACTGCTTTTGAAATGTTTAAAAAGAAAGAACAATGTTTCATAACTGATACAACTATATTAGAATGGATAAAAGTTAGTTCGATAAATGATCCAGTTAAGATTAAGTTCTTAGAATACAAACCAAGTACTTCTGCGGAAGAGCTGATGGCTAAAGGTATTACAGGTCGTGATCTTGGAATTAAAATCAAAGAGTTAGAAGTAGAAAACTTTAAGAAACTATTATAATGGACCAAGAAATAATGCAATTAAATCTAACAAGAAGTATCGGTAGAAATATACGATACTTCTTTAATGATGAAACTAGTTATCCAGAGAAGATTTTAAAACAATCTGATTTGTATGGTTCATACTATCTTGTACCGTGTTTTCACGTTAGATTATTTGATCCAGAGTATGGTAGATATACTGAAAAGATATATTTATCACCAACAAGAGAAGTTTGGGTATTAGAAGAAAGTGTCTTTAGAGGACAACCAGGTAAGGTAGCAACTGATTCAATTCTTTATTTACCTGGTACAGAGTTCAATGAAAATTGGGCAGAAGATAATAAAGATTGTAAATACTTACAACAAGTACCAGGACAAAATATATTACCGATTGCGGTAACTAACTTACAAATAAAAGTAAATGAAATCTGTGAAAGATTTCCAATGTTAAAATTATAAATATGATACACTATATAACACACCTTCGTGACGTAATCGGTAATAACTACCTTGGTATCAAAATACCAAATGAGTCTCTACAACTGTACCTAAATGAGTTAAAAGAGGTATTAGGAGAAGAAGATTACAATGTATTTACTGAGAACCAACAAAGAAGAGATAGTGGTGATTACCATATCACGGTAATAAATGTTGCGGATTATAATAAAATATGTAAAGAAGTAGGAATTGATAAGTTTGTTTCTTCTTTAGATGCTATTTTTAAATATCCAATAGATGATTTAAAGTTTATGGGAATTGGTACGGCTACTCGCAATGAGAATAGAGCTTTCTTTATTGTTTGTAATTCAGATAAACTTGAAGCAGTTAGAAAAAGATATGAACTTAATGATCACGACTTTCACATAACACTTGGATTCTCACCACGTGATGTTTTCGGTGTAAGAAAGAATGAAGTAATGAAAAAAAGTTCAAAATTTTTACAACTTTTAGCACAAGAATTTTATAAGAAAGATAACTGGAACTTTGTTAGAAAGATTGAAAATTACAATTCTGATTCTAAAGCAGAGATTATTCCACTACAAATCACAGATACTACACTAAAAGTTAAGGTTGATGGTGATTTTATGGATGTAACTTATATGGAAGAAGGAGAGAAATTTTGGATAGCTACAAAGTACTCGGCAGATAAGGATTTACCGAGGTTACCAGAAACAGAGATTGCAAAAATTTTAAAAAATAAATAAAAACTATGGAATTATTTGAGTATTACAACTTAGACGAATGTATTGATAGAAAATTAGTTCTATCTAAACTTAATGAACTTAAAGAAGAAGGAAAGATTGAGTATGAACTCAATGTAGATATTCTAAAAATTGAAGACATCGATTTAGATGAAACAGAAATTGATGAACTAGCAGAACTTCTTGAAGAAAATGATGTATTTGAAGATTTAGATCGTGATTCAGACGACTGGGATGATGAAGGTTGGGGAGACGACTCTTTTGATAATGAAGACGATTACTAACAAATAAAAAACTCTTTAAAAGAGTTTTTTTATTTTAACACACTCACCACTTCAGGATAGTATTCGCTTATTTTCCTATTTTTACCATCATATGGTATTTTAGAAAGTACGTATCTCATTGCATTTAACATTCCTATCTTCTTATCATTAGAGTTTATTATTACCCAAGGAGATCTTCTACTTGAAGTTATATTAAACATTTGATTTTTATAGTTACCAATTATATCCCATTTATCTACAACCTTTGCATCATTAGGAGAGAACTTCCAATATTTTAAAGGACTTTGTTGTCTTAAATCAAAACGTTTTAATTGCTTTTCTTTTGTTATTGAAAACCATAATTTTACTAAGTAAAGATCTTGTCTTCTTATCATCTTTTCTTCCCACTTAACAACATTATCCATAAAGTCTTGATATTGTTCTTCTGTACAATAACCCATTGCTGGTTCTACAACTGCTCTGTTATACCAAGATCTGTCAAAGAAAACAATTTCTCCTTCTTTTGGCATTTGAGCTTCATATCTAGCAAACCAATTTTCTTTTTCTTCTGGTGTTGGAACTCCTAATGCAACTACTCTAAATCCTTTTGGATTAAGATATTCAATAAATCTTTTGATTGTAGATCCTTTTCCTGCAGAATCTCTACCTTCAAAAACTATAGCAACTCTTTTTTTATTAGCTATTACCCATTCTTGAAGTTTTAAAAGTTCTACTTGTATATGATATTTTTCTGACTCAAATTCTTTTCTTTTAATGAGAGAACTTTCACCTTCAAATTCATCAAAGTGTTGAGCTTCTTCACCAGTTTTAATAACAGATATTCTATTATCAATTGTTTTAGCAAATTCATCAAATTGTTTTCTGATATTCTTTTTAGTATCTCTTCTTTTTAGTTCTAAAAGTTGATTTACTTTTAAAAGTAATGTTTCAATGTTTAAATCTTCTATAACTTCAACAGTAAATTCGTTTTTTAATTCAGTTATTATTAAATCAACATTTATTTGTTCAAATCCTTTATAAACAATTTTATTAGTTTTAAGGTCGTATTCTATATTATTTAATATGAAAACTTTATATTCATCAATTCTTTTTAACAAATCAATCTTTATTGATTCTAAATCCTCAGAATTCATTTTATCAATTCTAAGTTCTTCTTTTATAAAATCTATGAATTTATACAGATTTCTCATGTAGTATTTTATTTTTATTAAACTATATATTAAATATTATCATACTTTTTCGTATCTTTGTAAAAAATAATATGATCTTCAATAAAAAAATAATCTTTTTAGATATAGATGGTGTTCTTAGAACACATAAAAGTGATTTGGAATGGTCCAATAAACTAGCAGCACCTATATTTAAAGGAGTTGATCGTTTATTTGATAAGACTTTAGTTGATAACTTAAACGAAGTTATCTTCTTGACTGGAGCAAAGATTGTTATTACTTCAAATTGGAGAATATACTTATCACTAGAAGAACTTCAAAGAATTTTTAAAGAAAGAGGTGTAATTGGTGAAGTTTTTGGTAAAACAGGGTTAGGACACCTTAAAGGTGGTAGTCCAATTCCAATTGGTAATAGAGGTTTAGAAATACAAGATTGGTTAGATAGAAATCCTGTTAAAAAATATGTTATTATTGATGATCAAGTTTCTGATATAATCAACATATTTCCAAATTGGAGGATTATTAAAGTAAATCCACAAGTAGGCTTTGTTGAAGTTGAAAAAGCATTAGATGTTCTTTTATAATTAGTCTTCTATTTTATATTCATTATTTCTTATATCATAATGTTTTTCAAGCATTCTATAAGTATCACTATCTTTTGAATAAAGTAAATTAGAAATTGATTTCTTTTCTACTTCTACTAAAAGCATTCTAAATCTATCCATATATAAAATAGGTTTATCACCTTCATTTTTAGGTGGATGAATTGGATCATAAGCTTTAAATGTTTCTATTGCTTCTGATGATTTACCATTAGTATCTATAAATATTTCTCTCCAGCCATTTCTCTGTACAATTGGGAAAATTACACTAGAAACACAACGTAATACCGCAAATAATGCAGTATCTTCGTCAATAATAACCTTACTAGCAGATTCCGGAATACAATCAAAAGAGTATAATTTAGTTGATTTGGCATTTATTGTCGCACCAACATAAGTTGGAAAATCTGCAAAATCTTTTAAGTTTTCATTATCATTAAAATCAAATCTAAAGCCAACATAATCAGGAGCTCCTTTTAAAGATATAAATGATCCATGATATTGGTGTTGACACATAAAGTTTCTTTCAACACGTCTTGGAGCATTTTCTAAATCAACTAACATATTACCAACACAACTAAAAAAACCAGTAACATTATTGAACTTAATTGGAATTTTTGTTAAATTTTTACTAGACAAATCAACATTACCATCTACATCAATCGAATAATCATCATTGATTGTATATTTAGTAATGTTATATTCTTTACATAGTTTTATAATCTCAATCTTTTTGGGATCAGTTTCCTTCTTTTTAAAGAAGTCGAATAAACCTTCGTATGTCTTAATATATTTCATTAAAAGTATATATTATATTTTGGTAGTTGAAAAATTATCCTTATCTTTGTAAAACAAATGGGAGGAACACTATCTCACAGACAATAAAAGAAAAATAATTTCAAATAAAGTTTGTAGAATTAGAAAAGTTCCTTATCTTTGTAGAAGAAATAAAAACAATAACTCACTCACTAAAAAAATATATCACTATGGCAAATTTATTCGCACGTGCAAAATCAGTAGCACCAGTAAAAGCAGCGGCAAAAGATACAAAAGTAAGAATTACAATCGAAAACGAAGACTTCTTCGGTAATGTTGCTAGATTATCTCAACTTCAAGATAACATGAAGAGAGACAAAGCGAAAGCTGATATGATTGCTGACGAGTTGAAAGACTTGGCTAAAGACGAATGGGCCAAATTATACGATAGAACTGGTAAAAATCCAGGTTCTGTTATGTTAGAGTCTGTAAATGACTTAGACGACACTGCACAATTTATGTTTGTACCAACAGACAAATACATCACTATCAACGAAGATCGTGCTACCGAGTTACAAGAAGCTTACGGTGAGGACATCGTTGAAGAGAAAACTACCTTCGCGTTTGATAACGATATGATTGAGAAATATGGTGAAGTTCTTTCTCGTTTGATCGAAGAAAGTGCTGAAATCTCTGAAAGAGACAAAGAAAAAATCATCAAAGCCGTTACTACTTACTCTGTAGCTAAAGGTACTATCGATAACTTCGCTAAATTAGGTAATGTATCAGAAATGATCGACGCTACTAAACCAGTAGTTGCTCTTAAAAATGTAGAAGTAATCAAAGGATAATATATGAACGACATTAAAGAAATATACAAAACAGCCGGTATAGAGTATAACGAAGGTTATACTCTCGACACCTTTGAACAAGAGTTTAACGAAGCTCAATCAGAAAAAGAAAAACAAGAAATTTTTAATAAATTGCTTGACTCTGATATTGATTTCACTATTCCCGAAAATAAAGAAAGAATGGTTGAGTATCATGCTCAATTAAATGACTATAGGGAAGAATTAAAAATTCAAGATGATTATCTAATCAATCTAGAATTAGAAATGTTCCCTGGTAAGTGGCAAGTTTACACTTGTATTAAAGATGTAAATGTTTGTACTACTGGTAGTAACTACTATGTCAAGATTGACGATCTAGCAAAACAATACCAAGATACTGATGGTGATGTTCCAGAAGCTATCGCTGAATATGTTAGTAAAATCAAACCACTTATTTGGATTGTTACTGATAATGGTATCGGTACACTCAAATCAAAAAATCTCTTTATAGAAGCAGTTTATGGTAAATTTGATGAACACTTCACTAAATACGAAAACTAACAAAAAAATACTAAAAAGCTTTTTTATTCAAAAAAAAGTTATACATTTGTAGAAATAAAATATAAAAAATAAATAATTCAATATGACAGACAAGAATTCAAAGTTGATGCCTGAAACAATGGTTGACAAGTTAGCTAATCTAACTTTAAAAGAAAGAAAGTATATGGCCATTATGTGGGCAAAGTACGGTGTTCTTAATATTACCTCTAAGCCAGGTATCGCAAAATCAGCAATTGGTCGCTCGATTGCAGATAAAATGGGATTTAGATATATGGACATTCGTTTGTCTATGGTTGACGAAACTGACGTTGGTTTGTATCCAAACGTATCAGAAATTGAAGTTGATGGTAAAATGGTTAAGTGTTTAGATTTCGTAGTTCCTCGTTGGGCCATCGAAGCTAACAAACAGCCTACAATCATTCACTTTGAAGAGTTGAATAGAGCTTCTCAACAAGTTCGTAACGCGGCTCTTCAAATTTTGTTAGAGCGTCAAATCGGTACAGATTTCCGTTTCAATGAAAACGTTCTTATGATGTCTTCTGGTAACTTAGGTGACGAAGATGGAACAGACGTTGAAGAATTCGATAGTGCTTTAAACAACCGTTTAGTACACATCAATCACACCTTAGATGTAAAAGAGTGGGTTGACGATTTCGCAACAGAGAATGTACACCCAATGATTGTGTCTTACATCAACACACACCCAGAGCATATGTACAAAACAAGTGACAATGCAAAAGGTTACGCAACCCCGCGTTCTTGGACTATGATGTCCGAGTTTATCGTAGCCAACTACGGTATGGGTTCTTCTCCTAGAGAGTTCTTGCCTTTGTTGAAAGAAGTAGCCGCTGGTTACATCGGAAACTCAGCAATGAAGTTCGTAACATATTGTGAAGATATGATGAATATCAACATTATGGACGTACTTAATAACTTTGAAAAAGTTAAGGAAGATTTGAAGAAATACAATCGTGATAAAAACTCTGAGCTTATCCAAAGTTTAAGAGAAATGGATATCACTAAGTTATCTGACAAACAACTTGACAACTGTGTGAAGTTCTTGAACCAAGTAGGTGATGATGAAAAAACAGCTTACTTACTACACATCTTAGATAATATCGCAGATGTGACAAATCCAAAATTGAAACGTTTCTTGTTACAATTCCAAGATTTGTTAGTAACTATCAAGAAAATCAACAAGCCTGGTAGTACTAAGTAATAAGACAAAGGGTATCAAATGATACCCTTTTTTATTTAAAAACAACAAACAATTATTTCTATATATAATTCGTATGGGAAAAGTTGAAATGCAAATGATTATTATCAATGAGTTCGGTGAATTCATCGGTAAGAAATTTATTGTATCTAAAGAAGATTATGATAATATAATTAAAATCGCGAGACAGTTTTATTCAAACGGAAGTTTTGATCTGACTTGTGAAGATGGTAGTTTCATGGTTTTTGCACCAGAGATAGTTCAAAAATCAATATTAAAAATTAAAAAAACAATAGTAGAAGATGAGTTATAAAGACCGTTTCAAAAAGTTTGGTGGAGAACAAATCCCCGACGTAGTAGAGTATATAAAAGATATTATGTACAGAGAACCAGGATCAGTTGTATCTGTGGGCTGCGACTCTATTCAAGTTCGTAGAAGAACCATCTATGCTGTAACTGTTATGATTTATGATACCGAAGTCAAAAAAGGTGCACACGTTGTATTCTTTAGAGACTGTCTCTTATACACATCTCCGAGCCCACGAGACAGGCAGAAATCTCGTATGCCGTCTTCTGCTTGAAAA
>ENA-OSIY01000481-OSIY01000481.1-marine-metagenome-genome-assembly--contig:-NODE-481-length-22288-cov-9.538517_pt1 | contig 22288 bp, 37 predicted proteins | sample MGYA00237884_ERZ534233 | MGnify/ENA primary metagenome ERZ534233 (study PRJEB26412, sample SAMN06343840) | marine metagenome | isolation source: estuarine water | place: USA: Columbia River Estuary... | reverse complement strand
GCATATATAGATGGATTAGATCTATTACTTGTTCCGGTCATAACAATTGTGTTAAATACTGACCCAACTTCTGATGTTATATCAATCCAACCAGCGCCAACTCCAGTTGTATAAACATTAGCCGCAGCCATTTTTGATGATACATCAGTTCCATCAACCACAATTACATTTGGTAGACCAGCTACTTGTCCAGAACTGGCACCAAAAGTAACATATATACGAACAGTTCCAGAAACACTCAATCCACCCCCAGCAAATGTATATGTAGCAGTTCCATTTTGAATAGTCGCAGTGCTTAAATTTCCATCAAAAGAATATGTAGGATTTGAAAAAGATCCAGCCCAACCACTACTCCAAACAGTACCAATACGAGGATAACTTTTATTATTAGCCGCATCTAGTGCAAGCACCAAACCATTTGTAACTATTTTTGGTGAATGTGATAATCCCATATACTATAATTATCTACCAAATCTAGATTTAGTTGCGTTATAATTTTGCAATACTTCAGCTGCGGTTAATACTCTATTATATATTTGAACATTGGATATATTACTACTGTAATAATATATCTCAGGGGGTTGGTAAAGTCCGCCAAGCCACATAATATTATTTGAAAATGGTGTGGTTCCATTTCCAAGTGCAGATGATACATCTAAAGAACCATTAACATAAATCGACCAAACATTTGCAGATTTTGTCCAAGTAACATTATACCAGTTATTTAATGGATATGTATTTGTTGTTGGTCTAGATAAATAGGCAGCGCTTGATTCTCTACCATCAACAGCAAATTTAGTTGATGCTACATCATAATACATAAGAAATCCATTATAAGAAGTATTATTAAAATATCTACTCAAAAAATATCCACTTGCACTAGTGACTCTTACCCAAACAGAAACACTTATATTAATAAGATTACAATAAGTGCTTGTGCCCATATTAACATAATCATTGGTACCATCAAATAATATACTGCCCATATTATCAGCGCTAAAAGTGGGTCCATTGGTTAATGTGCCTGTGTTATTATTACCGCTTAAATCTGTCCATGTAGTACCACTTCCACGATAACTATTTCTATCAGCAGCATCTAATGCTAATACCAATCCATTTTGTACTAAATCTGGTCCTGATGCTCCTGCCATAAATTATTGTGGTAAAAATGGAGGTTTAGGATCTGTCCATTCAGGTGTAGCTAATATAGTTAACATTTCCTCATATGTATATGGACCTTCTTTTGTGGTTAAGTTATTTACACACTCAGGTGTAGCTCCATCCCATTTAACAAATGTTTTGGTTAGATCAACACTTTTTCTTACAGTATTGGCAGAAGTTTCGTGTACTTGTGTAAAATCTATAACATTTAATTCACTCACATTAAATATCATAAACTCCCTATTTTCGTATATTGTTACATCATTCATATATTTTATAATTCAAATCTTGATTTTGGTTCATTATAATTATTTAATCTTTATAATCTTGGTAGCCGCACCTTTTTCTCTAGCATATCTATTATACTCTACATACAAATCCTCAGCATTTATTCTAGCATCAACTTCCCACGGTAAAGTCTTTTCTTTTGGGTCATTATCTTTGTATCTAGGATATACTTTGCCTTCCCAACTGTTATCAAATGTATTTAACTTACCATCCTCAACCTGCTTGATATGCCAACATTCATGCGCCAATGTCTTAATCTGATCATCACCGCTATGAGGACTGTTTGTTCTCATAATAACCGTATAATTTTTTACTTTATATGGCTTAGCATCACCCTCCACTTTTACCTTACCTTGCACATCATCTTCTAAACTACCAAACTCTAACTTGATTTTTCCACTGGGTAAACTTAACTTATTCACAAAATACTTATAAGCCTTCTTAAGCCTTTCCTTATCAACCACATTCTTTAACATCTCAGTTAAACTATTAGTAGTTGGAAGATTGTTACCCTCATATTTACGCGGGGTAGTAATATCAACTAACTTATACTTAATAGGCAAGTTACTAATAGTTCTATACGTAGCCAATATATTCTTGCTGCTATCATCCACAAAGAATATATCATTGTAACCCTCATTTTGTATCTTGTTCAATATCCAATTAGCCTTAGCCATAGGATCACCAGTACCAAGAGTAACCACTTCAATGTTTACTCTAAAGTACTTTCTAATTATATCTTTTATGTGTGGAGCCGCTTCAGATCCTCTAGCCGTCAATATCACAGTCTTACGATCACCATTCGAAGATGTAACTATCTTATAAAATCGTTTACCAATTGAACGAATCAATGTGGGATTGATAATAGCATTAAATTGACTAAAATCAAACTTATCGCCTGGCAATGGTTCATATACAGCATATTCAGCCGGGGTAATTTGTCTACTAATACCATCAGCTGAAGTAATAATAACTTTAGCTTCTGTTTCAAAAAGTGTATCATCAAAATCAAAAATTCTAAGTTTCTTTGTTTTCATCCTCGTAATGCTTTCAATAGTTTCTTATATAATGATTCTTTCTTAACCAATTGATCCAATGGCACATTTCTATACTTTTGTCTTATTTGTGCAATAGGCATACCATATTGCTTTTCAGCTTGGGCTATCAAACTATATCTATCTTGTTTTTCTTTTTGTTTAGCATCCAATTTGCGTTGTACAGATGTAGCTACAACGTCTTTTACATTGTCTGTATAATACTTTTCACCCGAAGTCAATAAATCATTTAGTATCTTGATTTCAATTTCTAAACTATCCACTTCATTTTCTAAATTTTGTTTTTCCGCTGGAGTAAATGTAGCACCAGTTGAATGTAATTTACCTCGTTTTTCTACAAACTCTTGAGTCTTATCATCAATTACTTTATCAAGTTTAACTGAAGCAGCCACAGTATCATCTGGTTGTAAACCATAATATGGAAAATCAAATTCAGAACCAACAGGCACAGTTCGTAAATCTGACTTGGTTACTTTTAATTTAATATTATTAGCTGCGTTGATAGATAACACCTCTCCATAAACATTCATTCCTTTAACTTTTACTTTATCACCCACACTGAAACTATCTGAAGCTTTGGTACCAGCAACTGATTGAACACGTTCCATACCAGATGCTAGTTGTTTAATATCTCTTCCTTGTCTAAACGGACCCAGTGAATATTTCGAACTTGTTATGTTAACTGTAACATAATCACCATCAATGTGGGTTACGTCACCAACAACATCTTTCAAACCTTTTAGTCTTACCTTATCACCCACTTTGAAACTGACTGAATTACCTGTTGTTTGTGTACTCCAAGGCGCAGTATTAGTAGTATTTGAAGTGGTAGTTTGCGAGGGTTTTTCGGATATTGATGGACCATCGTTGTAAAAGTTATCATAAGTATAAAAATTCATACTTGGTTCATACAAACATTCTTTGGGGTCATATCCATTGAACTCTATTACTTTTTCATATTGATCTTTATATTTAACTATCTTTTCTCTTCTAGCATCCCAGAATGTTACAATAATAGCTTTGCCACTTGGTATTGTACTCTCAATTTTTAAATCAGAATCATCAACCACATCTTTAGCATCATACACTTCAAATATTCTACCCTTCAAAAGTGGATCAGCATAAACACCAAATCTACCTATACCTTTTAAAATATTCTCCAATTGTAAATGACCACCACCATCATTTCCACTTTTTAGCTTCTTAATACCTTGCTGTGCCCAATAATCTAATTGATCTCTGTTATTAGAATCATATTTAACATCTTTACTATTTTCCAATTCTTTGAGTTCTTTTAATACATCACTATCATCACAAACAAAGTCTTTTTTAACCACACTATATCCAAATATAGCATTTTTACCACTCTTTTCATCTTTATATACAAGAAAAGCACATCTATTCGCTGGAGAAGTATAACTATAAGTTTTTTGTTTGTAATATACAGTATCTGGATTCTCCAAAAGTAAAGACTTAAATTTGATCATATACTTATAAATATCAATCAAATCTACTCTTATGCTTACTTTTAAAGTGTTTCAATCGTTCCATTATTTCGTCACGTTGTTTATCACTATAAAATGACCACTCTCGTAACTCTTCCCAAGTACGACCACATCCTTCACATAGTTTAGCATCCACAATCACACATATTCTTTTACATGGCGTTTTCATATTATTTTTGGGCATTAAAAAACCCATCATTTACGATGGGTTACATTAATTATTTATTTTTTAAATGTTTTGCTTTTTGTATAGCAAATCCAACCGCCTTACGTTTTTTCAAAAGATATTTGTCTTGTTTATCTGATTTACCATCATTATTAACATCACCATCTTCTTTACCAACTGGGTCTAATTCTTCACAATTCATTTCTTCCATCATTTTTTCAACATCGGCTTCTTCAAGTGTTTGACCAATACGACGTTTCAATAGTTTGTGAACTTTACCAAGAACATCTACATCGGATTTATCACCACTGGCTTTATTTGCTTTTTCACGATCTTCAATCTTATTCAACAAATTTTTGGTAACCTTGGTTTCAGGCTCTTTTGTTAAAGATTTAGTTGGCTTAGTTGGTTTAGTTGGTTTAGTTGGCTTGGTTGGTTTACTAACCTTATTACCTTTTACTTCTTTGTAAGTTTTTTCAGAAACAATTTCTTCGTAAACTTCTTTAATCAAATTTTTAATATCATTCTTGGTCATATAATAATCTCCTATTTTATAAATATAGTTAAATAACTGATTTACCAAAAAATCATCGAATTTAATCATGACTATATACATATTTTAATTATAAAAAGTACTATATATATTTGTCTATGAAAAATAATTTACGTATTTTTATATCTATAATAACCACCCTATTTGTCTTGGTTTTAGCAGGTTGTATATCTTCAGAAGTTAAATCTGCAAAACAAGTTACTGTGGCACAAGATGCCGTTGCAAAACAAGAAGCCAAAGTAGACAATACAATGGTAGAATTAGAAAAAGTAGAAAAAGGTAAACTAGTACAAACTTCTTCTTTATCAATTGGTATTCAACACTCGTTAAATCAAGTAACCAATCCTCCTATACAAGTAACCACAGCTAAATCATTGAATGAACGTGTAATTTCTATCGTTGGTTCTCCGCACATAGATGAAATTAAAAGAATTAAAGCAACTGTAGATCTGCTTAATTCTCAAGTAGCTGAAGAACGAAAGAAAGGTGATCAATTGTTATCACAACGGGACGAAGTCATAAACAAATTGCAAAAAGAAAAGTCTGCTTTAAAAGAAAAGTATGACGATGAACTTTGGCAAATGACTGATAAAGCAAAAGAAATTGCAAAAGAAGCAGATCAAAGCAAAGCTACACTTGATACCATGAGTGGTATGTTTGGATTAAATGCTGTATTTTGGGGTTTAAAGAAGTTTTTTATTAGTGCAATGACCGCAATTATCATATTTGTTATAGTATTCGTTATACTTAGAATATTAGCAACAGTACATCCAGCAGCTGGTGCAGTATTTAGTATATTCAATATGATCGGATCTGGACTATTAAGTTTGGTAAAAGTATTAACTCCACATGCATTTGAAATATCTAACTTTGCTTCAAAAGACAAAGTTGATGAATTCAAGTCTCCTCTTGTTAAAATCATTGATGTAATCCAAGAACTAAAAGAAAAACAAAAAGAATCTCCTGATAGAGTATATCCATTGACCGAAGTGTTAAAGAGATTTGACAAAGAAATGGACAACTCTGAAAAAGATTTGATTGATGATATCTTGAAAGAACAAAAGTGGACGAAGTGAGATAATCAAATATATTTATTATATAATTGTTTTTGGAGTTAAACTTGTTTTAAATAACCCAAAACAAATATGGACACAAATACTGTACAAGTAATTTCAGAAAAAGTATTAGAATCAACAGCGCAAGATATGACAGGCAAATATGTCTGGATGTTCTTAGCCGGTTTAGTAATTCTAATATTCAAATCAAGCATCGAAAAGTTAGCAGCTGCGCTTTTTATGTTTATTGGCTCCGATTATAAAGAAGATGACGTTGTATATGTTGATGGTAAACCAGGAAGAATTGTACGTGTAGGTTTAACCAAAACGGTATTCTTTATATATGATGTAGTAGAGGGTAAGGTTGTAGGTGGTAGTAAATTAGTTATCCAAAATGAAAGATTAGCTGGTCTAAATATAGAAAAACCCCTACCTCAGTTGGATTTGACTCGTTTCAAAAAAGAAAACAAACAAGACTAATTTACTTATGGCAATTAATATTTTTACCCACATTAAACGCGGGTTGTATGATAACGTATACAATTGTATCGAAAAAGAAAAAATAGACGTTAATCAGAGAGATGACGATACCGGAAATCCACCACTGGTAGTCGCTGTAGAAGAAAATCAAATAGAAATAGTGAGATTACTATTGAATCATGGAGCTGATGTTAATATAAAAGACTGGACAAGTAAAAATACAGCACTTGATATTGCAGAACAAAAAGGGTTTTTATCAATTGTTGATACTCTTCAAAAACGTGGCGCAAAATACGGCAGTGGTAGCAGTTTTCATTTAGCCGCTAAAAATGGAGATATAGTTTCTATCGAAGAGATGTTGAACAAAGGACATACTTTAAATGAAGTTGATGCCGCAAAAGGCTGGACCGCTCTACATTACGCGGCTCACTACGGACAAAAACATCTTGTAGAATATTTATTAATCAAAGGTGCAGATGTTAACGCTAAAGACTTCTTAGGAAAGAATAATCCAATAGACGTATTAGCTTTAGGTAATAGAGGCGAAATAGTAAGAATATTAACTAAAGCTGGTGCAAAATCTTCTGGCGGCTCAAGCCTTCATTTTTGTGCTGAAACGGGAGATTTTGAAGGTGTGCAAAAATATTTTGATGTAGATGGGCGCATAAATGGCAGAGATGAAAAGAATGGATGGATGCCAATTCATTATGCCGTTAACGCTAACGATATAGAAATGGTTGAGTTTTTGATATGTTTAGGAGCTAACGTTAATGGAGCGGATTTTAAAGGCGAAATAGCTCCATTAGATTTGGCTTTTAAAACCGGCAATATTAAAATGCAAACGCTTCTTCAATTAAAAGGAGCGGCAAGAAAGAAAAAAATCGATAACGGAAGCAATAACAAAGACGTTACAGTCTACTTTAGCGAAGAGTTTAAAAAACAAATGCAAGCTTATATTGATAAAAGAAACGAAGAAGAAAATAAATTAAAAAAAATACACGAAGAAGAAGTCGCAAAAGACCCAAAGAAAAAAGATAAAAAAACTATCAATTGGAAAGAGTTTTTAAAAAGTAAAAATAAACCAGTCGAAGAAAAGAAAGTCGAAGAAGTTAAAAAAGTCGAAGCTCCGAAACCACTTAAAAAAATAATAAATCAAGTAGCAGCTATTGATGCTGAAGTTAAATCTAGTCGTCTTGAATTGGACAAAATACAAGATGGCTATATTTTTTTCATGGACATAGTTGGATACAGTAAAAAAACCACTGATGAGCAGAGAAAATGCTTTAAAGATTTGGGCGAAATAGTTAAATCAACTATACAATTTAAAACCGCAAACGCACTTGAAAAATTAATCGTTCTACCGACAGGAGATGGAATGATTCTCGGATTTTTTACTTATCTTGAAGACGCTATCAATTGTGGCATTACCGTAGCAAAAGCTGTAAAAAATAGACCAGATTTAGAAATGAGAATGGGTATTCATTGTGGTGATGTTTGCCCGCTTGAAGATATCAATGGCAATTTAAACATTAGTGGTGATGGAATTAATTATGCACAAAGAGTAATGGATTCAGGAGAAACTAATCATTTATTAGTTAGTTCTGATGTTGTGGCTAAATACGATAGGCCAAATTATGTATTAGTCGAAGATCTTGGCGACGTTACTGTTAAACATGGAGTTATCATGAGATTATATAGCTTATACGCATCTGACTTTGGAAACAAAGCGTTTCCAACTTCTAGGGTTAAAAAAACAGAATCAACACCTAAAACAATATGAAAATGGCACCTTTAACAAGACAATACCATCCAAGTATTGTTGATACTAATTTAGATATATATAAAGTAAAAGATAGAGTTATGGCCGCTCCAATAAGCCCCACTCCAGACCCTTTTCAAGTGACTGACATACTTGGCTCAAACAGGATCAATGAAACTAAAATTAAAATAGTAGTTTATAACTCTAAAGGTCTTTTTTATTTTATATAGACTTAAAAAATACTAAAATTTAACATTAAAAAAACAACGCTCCCAAAGCTCTGTTTCTAGTGTAAAAAACTACATGTCAGACAAGTACGAAAATAATAGTTACGATGCTGTTCTCTCAAGAATGGAACAAAAATTAGATACTATCTCTGACAATATAGACGATATTAAAAAAAGCCACAAAGACTTAGAAAATAGAGTGGCTGGTTTGGAGTATTTTAAATACTATTTGGCGGGAATAGTCGCGGCCTTTACAGTAGGTGCTAATTATTTAATGAACAAAATAAAAGGCGTTTGACGAAAAAAACTTGTTGACTTCTCGCTAAAATGGTGTAAAATTATACGCCTATGATCAAGTCATTTAAGTTATTTATCGTATCGGTTCTAGCCTCAGTCGCAGTTTTTGCTGCGGATGCCGAGGAATCGACAATCAACGCCAGCATTAACGCTGGTTACAACAATCATTACATCGTCAATGGTCTAGCCAAGACTAGCGGATCAGCATTTGCTGGTTTCGATATTGGAAAGACCTATTTTGGTGTAGATGCTTACGTCGGTGGTGTCGTTCTTCCTAATTCTAATAACATCGACGAATCTCATTGGAAGGTGGGTGTTGGCAAGGCTCTAAAGATTACCGAAAAGTTCTCCCTTCGCGGTGATTTGCAAGTTCTTCGCCATCAAAGCTCAATTCTTGGAGGTCGTAATTCCACTGAAATCGCTCCAAAGATTGCCTTGGTAAATCCATATCTAACTCCTTACATCCGTGGTTCACATGACTTTAACCTTGGTCAATCAGGTTATATCGTTGGTGTTGAACGCCCAACCGATGTATTTGGTTGGTTCACTGTTACTCCTGCTGTCGAATATGGCAAGTTTACTGATTATGATGTCGTAGCAGCTAAGATTGGTGTTTCTCGCACCTTCTTCAACCATCTTCAACCTTATGCTGAAGTTGGATACTACGACAATAATTTTCAGTCTTCCAAGTATAACTTCGCAAGCCAAGAGTTCAGCGGTGATGTAGTCGCTGTCGCAGGAGTTCGCTGGAACTTCTAATAGTGAACGATATTTAGTCAAATATACCGTTAACGAAAGTTAACGGTTTTTTTGTTGACTTATCCAAAAATTTCTTTTATCATCTTCGCATGAGTGACGACACAAGGCTTTTTTTGAATCCAAAAATTTACGTTGCAGACTCTAAACTGCACGGTAGAGGAGTTTTTACTTCTGAAGTTATTTTACCGGGAGAAATCATTGAACAAGCCCATGTGATTCACCCAGTAAATAAAAGCCCATTTCATTTAGACGATACATATAGATTATATTTTTTCTCTTGGCCCTTTTTAAAACAAAATTGGAAAGATTATGTCGAACAATATGGCTCACTGCCTCTAAGTATGATGTCTTATCCTGCTTGTATTTTAGGCTTTGGTATGATTTATAATCACAGCAAATTAAATGCAAACGCTTCATTTGAAGCTAATACACACGAAAATATTTTAGAATTCAAGGCTAAAAGAAAAATAGAAGCAAGAGAAGAAATAACTATTTGCTACAATCCGAACGTTGATTATTAATATGTCTAATATTAATCAAATAACTACTCTGCTTTTAGATTCTTCGTTTATGCCTTATACCTTTTTAACAGGTAAGGCTACGTTCTTACATTTGATAAAGAACAATATTAAATGCTTCGATGCGAGCGAAAACCTGATAGATAATAATCTGGAATGGATTTCTAATCAAGGCATTCATTTTCATGAAGACCAGCCTTTTTTAACTTCAAAAAATAAAATATGGTTTTTACCCACAACCGCTGTTATTAAAGCTTCTTTTTATTCAAAAAGAAAAAGACTACCTCGCACATTGAGTCTTCAAAAATTATGTATAATTTTTGATTATACCTGTCAAATTTGTTACGAAAAATTTCACAAAAAAGACATGACTGTGGAACATATCTTTCCACGTTCCAAAGGCGGAACTAAAGAAATAGAAAACATCACTCTTACCTGTGCGCGGTGTAATCAAATAAAGAAGGACTTGTATCCATTTTTAGACAACAAGAATCGCGATATAAAATCTGTTCCAATGCCCATCCCCATACTCCCCAACAAACCAATAAATAATAGAGAAGAATGGCAAAAGTATTTTATTTATAAAAAACATGAACATATCTGAATTCGAAAGAACAAAACCAGTTAACACTTTTAAAAAAATAAAAGAATTAAAAAAACTTATCGAAGAAGAACAGATAAAAACCGAAAATCTTTACGCCAATCGCATCGCCACTCTTGACACGATGCTAGAATCCGTGCATGATCTCATGGAGTCATTTAAAAAAGGCGAATAGTGAGCTATCTATCGACAAATATACCAACTCAGTTAGGATATTTAGATACTTCTTTTCTTACTGACAGCGCACCGAGAACAACTGGAAAATTTATTCCTGTAGAAATATTTTCTATAGTATCTATACCTCGACGATGTTTGATGTTTAATGTCATGAGTGAATACGGCGCACAATTTGCCAGAGTGCCTATTCATTATCTTTCCAATAGTGAACAACCCACCACCAAATATGAGTTAGATTGGTTGCAGCTATGGGATAGTTTTAGTTATTATTTTACAATTCAAAGATTTGAATATTTAAAAAATAGCAGTGCATATATTTATCTTAAAGATAAGAGAATGCATGTTGGAAAATATCTATTCACAATTGATTGGTGCAATGGTGAAGATTATAATCTAGGCTATTCTGAAATATCTGCTGGACACAAATGCGCTCATATTTTTTGGGGCGAAGGCGGACAAATGTTCGCTCAACCAAACAATAGAATAATTTTTAGAGATGGTGGAGCATGGATATCTAGCAAACTTCCTGTAGAAGCGAAAACGTGGAAACCGTTTTCTAAAGAATTTTCCTGTGAAGGTCTCGCTCACAAGTGGACCGCAGGGGACGCTGAATTAATGTATTATGAGTTTCAATCCGAATAACCCAAGATTAAGTAAACCAGAATATGGATGTTATATCGCTCTTTCCGCAAGATCGCGATCTGAAGATCCTCACACACAAGTAGGTGTCGCCCTATTTGATGAAGAATGGCGAACCGTGTCCACCGGATTTAATGGATTCGGTCCCGGTTTTTTACCAAAACAAGATATTTTTAAAGATCGCGAAACTAAATCTTGTTTAATTAATCACGCCGAAATCAATGCTATTTTATATGCATCTCGTCAACCGCACTATGCTTGCATGGTTTACAGCCCGTGCGTTCATTGCGCCAAAACAATTGCCGCTTCAAAAATAAAAAACGTTTATTTTATCCAACAATACGCAAAAGGAACGGATCAACAACCTGATCTAAAGTATCAAGAAATTTTTAATTTCTATGGAATAAACAACATCCAATTGAATAATAAGAGTATCGAAAAAATCTTGTACTGGATTAAAAAAGACCATGATTTTTTAGAAGCTTTATATGTCAAACCATAAAAAAATAACAGAAGACTCAGCGGAGTTTTTTAATAAAGAAGTGGATAAAATAATTTATAAAGTAACAACTACAAAATCTACCAAACAAAGAATTAAATATATAAAACAAATGATTGCATTAAAAAATAGACTGAGCCTTGAGGTAAAAATGTTGGAAGATCTCGATAATTTCTGAAATCACCTCTTGACAGCCTCAAAAAACCTGCTAAAGTGAGTTCGCGTAAACAATTGCTAACATGAACATAAAAATTAGTGCTACTATTAATAATAATATTCACTTCGTTAGTTTTAGTTATACATCACAATAAAAAATATGAGTAATACCACAGATAAGCAATCAGATTGGAAGAATCGTGAAGTTGGTGCGCTTTGGAAGAAAGCAGCCGCTAATGGAAAGAGTTCGTTTTGTACTGGCTATATCATTTCTGATGAGCTAGGAAACAAGGTGAAGCAACGAGTAATCATGTTCAGTAACAAGACGAAGAGTAATGAGAAGTCGCCAGACTTTATTATTTATTTGTCTAACGAGCAAGAGAACGGCGAAGCTGCTACAGCACCAGCAAAGGCAAAGACTGCACCGCCGAAGCGAGTACCGCAACCAGCGTCTGTTGAAGATGATGATGGTATTCCAATGTGAATGAGCAAAGCCCCCAGAAATGGGGGCTTTTTTGTGCCTTGACATCTTCCGAAAATCTGATATCGTGATCAAGATGAAATATGGACTCGTTTGCATCTCTGAACTTTTGCGGGATAAAAATCCCGAATTAGCGTTCAAAACCATGACTCGTACTCAGTTCCTTAAAAAGGATCGTGACGAATCTATCGCTGAACTTTCTCGCCGCATCTCTCATAACCTTACGGTTACAATTGAAACACTGAAGCATTGTAAAGAAGTAGGTATTAAACATTATCGTTTATCTTGTAAGTTGTTTCCTTTAGTTACTGATCCTACTCTTAAGATTCAAGTTGAATTACTTCCTTACTGGAACCTTCTTGAGCAAAAGCTGATGGAGATTGGCCGTGTGTCTCGCGAACTAAATATTACGATGTCAATTCATCCTGATCAGTTCGTGGTTCTTGGATCTAATTCTGATGATATTTGTGCCAAATCTATAGCGGAACTTAATTTTCATGCTTGGGTTTTAGATCAAATGAGAATGCCGCAAACTCATGAATGCCCAATTAATATTCATCCTAGTTTGTCTAATTTTGAATCTGCCGAAAAGTTCGTAGATAAATTTGTACGAAATTTCTTTCGTTGTGATATGTCAGTTCGTAGTAGACTAGTGGTTGAAAACGAAGACAAAGGCTTCTGGACTTGCAGTAATCTTTATGACTATTTTCATAACTACATGAAACAAGTTTATAATTTTAATTTTCCTTTGACTTACGACAATCTACACGATACCGCTAATCCTAGCATTTTACCTGACGGCTCTATAGTGCCTTTTGAAAAGAATTTTATTCGATTTTTTCAGACTTGGAGCGTTCCTCCAGTATTTCATTGGTCTGAAGCTGAAGTCGGTACAAAAAGAAATCATGCCAAGAATCTAACTACCGCTCCTCCTGATATGGGTCTTGATGTTACTTGGGAGATAGAAGTAAAAGGTAAAGACAAAGCTTTCATTCATCTAATCAAGCGTCTTCATAATTGAAAAATACGCTATTTATATATATTATTAATACATGAAGAATGTAACAATTAAGATTGGAGATAATGATCTTGAAGTATTGAAGGATATCTTTAAAAGCGAAGCTGATTTTAAGCCTCAAGCCCAACAAGATATGCTTATTATTGAAATTCTCAAGCAAGTTCTTAATAATCCCAAGAACGAAATTATAGATATCGAAGCATGAAGTTTATTCTCAACATAGACGGCAGCAATGCTGGTGGTAAATTCTTGGAAAACTATGTTGGGCAAGAAGTAAATATTGATTCTTTGTATAAGGATATTGATATTAATTCGCCGCCACTCGCTATTCTTAAGACTGAAGACGGCAAACAACATAGTGTACAATTAATAGACGTAAGGTTTATTAATGAATTTGTTTTTATACAATGTTTTGCTATTCAACATGACGATAAACAAGGCGGCAAAGCTTTACTAAGGCTAAAGCCTGTTTGTGATTTAGAAAAAGTAATAAATCCGTAATTTTAAAGCGAGTATAGCTTAGTGGTAAAGTCTGAGTTTTCCAAACTTATTATGAGGGTTCGATTCCCTCTACTCGCTCCACTTTATGATTCATAAATTTGCAGTAATTGTAGATAAAAAATTCTACAACCAGATACAAAACAATTCTGATTTTTATTTGCGCGTTTTAGTGTTAGATGTTATACGAGCGTTAGTCCCCAATGAAGAAAGCGCAGATAAATATAGCAGTGATATATTTTATAAATGCGCCAAAAGTATTTCAAAAGAAGTAAAGATGCTTGAAGATGAAAAAACAGTTATTTTTTATCTTGAATTAAGTAGTGGATACCTTGATGATTTTTTTGAAAAACCCCTTGACGATTTCGAATGACCTGCCATAATCATGGCGTATGAAGATCCTTGTTGCTGATAGAATCGTTGCGACTTCGCACGATTTCCCTACCGTAAATTGTTCGATTGACCCAGAGGACATGAGGTACATTTCCTCTCTTCTGCGAAACAATTACTCAAACACAATTCTTGCGACGATTCGCGAGACTTACGCCAACGCTGTTGATGCGAATAAAGAGAATAATCTTTCTCCTGAACGCATTGAAGTCAAATCCCCAACCTCTTTTGATCAGACTTTTTCTGTTCGTGATTATGGCAATGGCTTGAGTCGCGATCAAATTTTTAATCTGTATAGTAAGTTTGGTAAGTCTACGAAGCGCGGTTCCGATCTTTCAATCGGCGGTTTTGGCATTGGACGCTTCGCGCCTCTTTCTTACAAAGATAGTTTTACTGTTACTTCTTATTATAATGGCAATAAATCTATCTATAGTCTTTACATCTCTGAAGAGAATGATACTAAGATTGATGAAGTATTTTCTGAGCCTACTTCAGAACATAATGGTATTTGTATTTCTGTTGGAGTTGCAAAGAATGATCTAAATAAATTCAATCAAGAAATCGCTTCATTCTTTAGTAATTTTGAGGTTCTTCCTACGTTTCTAAATATTCAAAATCACATTGTCAAGCCTGAGATTGTTGCTTCTGGTAATGATTGGCAGATTCGTAAATCTGATAACAGTCATAATTATTATTCAGTTGGCGAGCAGGGTATTGTAATGGGCGGCATTTATTATCCTATCAATCCTGAACTGGTTGATTTTAAGAGTGACGATGGTTATGCATGGACTAAGTATCTTAATAAGCTTGTTTTTGTTGCTGATATTGGATCTGTTTCGCTGCATCACTCACGCGAAACACTTGAGTATAATAAGACTACTAAGACTTATTTGAAGTCTCGTTATCAAGCTTTCTGTAAAGAGTTTACGGATTCGATTAAGAATAAGATCGCGCAATTTGATTGTTTGCGTGATGCTATGAGTTATTATTTTGATATTAAAAATACTTTTCCTCGAAACGTTTTTGACAAACTTCAAGATCAAGATGTTTTTGTATTTAAAGGGTATAAAATTGATACTTATACTTTTAATCGTGGCAGTTACGAAGAAAACGGTAGGGCTACTAGAATTCCTGTTTATACTAAAACTTATACTCTATCTGGTGATCGCGTAATTATTAGTAAATGCTATACTGTTCCTAATGATAAAAATTATTATATTGTATTTAATGATTTACCGAATAATACTAAAGTTGTTCCTCGCCTTTATGAATTAGCTAAAAAATATAAAACCATAATCGTTATCGCTCACGATGAATCAATCGTTAGTTCCGCTACTATTAATGGCGTTGATAAGTTCAAAGAGGTTAATCGATTTGATCTTGTTAAGTCTGGTTATTGTAATCTAAGTGAATTGACTGCTGTTAAGCTTCCTTCTAATAAGAAAGCTTCTACCATTCCATATACGCCTAGTTATTTTTACAAGGTTGATGGCCGTATTCTTCATTCTTCAAATTCTTATTCTCAAGAGATAAACGACGCATCTGTTGTTAAACTTTATTTTCCTATTTCTAACGGTAAACCTATCAATCAGTATTCGCATTTTTATCATGAAAAGAATAAACTTAATACTCATTTTTTAAACGATATAACCAAATTGTTTAAGATCAGTGTTTATGGAGTATCAAATAATATAGCCGCAACTAGTAAATTTAAAAATCGCGGTGACTTTATTGACTTTAACAAGTACATCCAAGATAAATGGAATAACTATTCTTATGAAGTTAAGTCGTTGATTCTTGAATATCTTTCTTGCAAGACTGATGATGCGTATAATATTATGACTTTCGTGTCTATGATTGGAGACGTTATTACTTATCAGAAATACGATTATAAGATGAAATTTTGTTCAGAACTTCTTAAGAAAGCGGACGCGCTTATATTTGCCGAATTTATTAAAACTTGGCGGCATCCATTGGAAAATCTTAAAATTAATATGTCCCACGACAACGAAACTCCAGTTTCTATTTGCGGAAAATATTTAAAAGAAGCTACCGAAGAAATTTATAAAAATTATCCAATGCTTAAAATTCACTCCGATCTTTACCATACTGATCGCAATAAAAATGAAGTTGAATTTAAGACGTACATTTCCTTCGTCAACCAGCAGAATTCGGTTGACTTTTCGAAAATTTGAGTTAGCATAGTTGAACAGTTAAGGTGTAAAAAATATTATGAACAAGCCAGCATACATTGTCACCAGCAACGCAATCACGGTCATTTGGGAAGGTCAACCGTATACGGTTAATACCGATAACCCCAATTATACTGGATTGAAGAATGCTCTACTAAATGCAGAATACGACAGTATTGGTCGGTTTCTTGATATCAAGAAGCAGATTGAAGATTTTTCTCACGGCAGCATCAAGGTTGTCGCTGAAAAGGTTTATTACGGCAATTATGAACTTAAAGGTTTTGTAATTGATAAGTTGCTTGAGTTTTTGCGCTCAGGAGCTAAGGACGCTCAACCTATTCTCAATTTTATTGAGAAGCTTATGTTCAATCCTAGCAAGAACAGTGTCGATCAGTTGTATACTTTTCTTTCTTATAAGACTTTGCCATTGACTGAGACTGGCAATATTATTGGATATAAAGGTGTCGATACCGATTTTTATTCAAAGCATGGCAATAAGAATACAATTGTTATTACTGGTAATGTAGATGCAAATGGTCGCGTTCTTAATAAGATTGGCGAAACCATTGAAGTGGCTCGCAACAGCGTTGACGACAATAAGGACAATCACTGTTCTCATGGTCTACACGTTGGTAGCTATGATTATGCAAAAGATTGGGCTGGTAACGACGGCCATCTAATGATGGTTGAATTTAATCCTTGTGATGCAGTTAGTGTGCCTACTGATTGCAACTTCCAGAAGCTTCGCGTTTCTAAGTACAAGGTCATTGGTGAAGTTCCTTTCGAGCGCATTAAGGAAACTGAAGCTCCACTCAATGAACCATATTACAATACCGATGAAGAAATCGATATTGATGATGAAAACGATTGCGACAACAATTGTGATTGCAATCTTAATGAAGGCTATAATTATAGTGATTCTACTATTCTAGCTATTAGGAATTACGTTGAGGGTCGTATTGAGGCTGGATTGCCTCCTACTCTCAAATCCATTCAATCCCGCCTAAAGGGAATTCATATCACTTGCCAAGATATCAAGGATATTTGTTTGGACCTAGAATTTACGGTTCAGGAAGATGATGATACTGCTTTGTCGAACAGTGTTGTAACTATCGGTTCAGAGTCTGATGATCGGTAATATAAAATATATGAGTGAAACGACTGATGTTATTACACAACCAGTTGCCTTGACTAATGCAATTACTAAGGCGACTCCAGAACAAGTTGACACATTGTGGTCAATTCTAAAGTACAAGGAGATTGGTATCTACCGAAAGATTAAGTGCATGAGTTCTGTGCTTGGACTTAATTTTGATAAGGTAGTTACAGATCTTCCGAAGGACGAGACTGGTCGAATTCTTGACCATAAGACTCGTCATCTAATTCACGATATTCTAATCAAGAACTCTTAATATGAACAAGCGTTATATTGTCAGAGACCGAGATGGTGCGTATCAGTCAGCCTATAATCTTGCGCTAGGAAAGAAGCAAGCGTATGATTGGGCTATGCAGTGCGCTAAATCTGTAAATGGTGTCATTTATTATGTCGAAGGTGATGCAAGTAAAGAGCAAGAAGTTTTTCGCGCTCCTGAGCCTCGCAGGTTTTAATTAAAAAGGTTTACGGTTATCCTTGAAACCGCTTTTTTATATGGCTCACTTTGTAAAATTAAACGTATTAGATCCCGGTCATGATGACTTGGTAAATAAAACTAATAGACAATACAATCCTCAACTCATTAATTTAGATATGGTTGTTAATGTAGAACAGTCTCATATTCATAGTCTGATTTTTACTAAAAATAGCACCATGCATCCAATTAGAGTAAAAGAGAGCTTAGACGAAATTCTTAAATTATCCGCTCTATAATGAACTGCGATTACTGCGGCAAAAAAACCGCATTTTTAGAAGATTTAGATTATTGTTCTGTTTGCATAGATTGTCTTGGAGAAATCGAAGAACAAGACGATAGCCCTTTTGATTTAAAGAAAAAAGATAAAACCAATGACTGATAAAAACGCCCAAAAACTTAAAGATAAATTTCCTAAAATCTTTGACAAAGATTTTTATTTTGAATGTGATGATGGATGGTTTGATATCGTCTTTAACCTTTGTAAAGATGTTCAACAAGAAATTAATAATTCTGGTTGCGAACAAGTTGTCGCGGCTCAAGTCAAAGAAAAATTCGCAGGACTTCGATTTTATGCTGGTGGCGGAAATGAAGTTACTCGCGCTATGATTGATAAGTACGCGAAACTTTCGTATGAAACTTGTGAAATGACTGGAGGCAAAGGCTATCTATGTAAAAATAATGGGTGGTTTAAAACTCTATCCACACAATCATCATTGCTTCTTGGGTTTAAGAAGTGTAAATAAAAAACAAACCCTCCATTACTGGAGGGTTTTTTTATTAGCCTTTCTTTGAAGGAGGTGGACCTTTTGGTCCTCTGCGAGGTGGACCCACCTTTTTACGATCTTCAGAGGAAATTTTAGATCTTTCTTCTCTATCTAGCTTTCCATCTTTATTTGTATCGTATTTTTTTAGCATCTCTTCTCGAAATTCTTTCGAAATTTCAGGAGGTTTGCGACGATTTTCCCCTTGACCGGGAGGACGATCTGGTATACCTTGGGCGTTAAGTGAGAGGGTCAACGCGATAATTGATAGTAGATATTTCATATCTACAATAATTGACACGTTAAACAATCAAAAAGATACAACTTTTACATTTCCTTTACAAATTTATGAAATTACTTGATTTATTTTGCTGCGCTGGTGGAGCAAGCATGGGTTACAGCCAAGCAGGATTCGAAGTGACCGGAGTTGATATTAAAGATCAACCTAGTTATCCTTTTAAATTCATTAAAGGAGATGTAATGGAAATCCTGAAAGATAAAGAGTTTCTTGGCTCATTTGACGTTATTCACGCATCACCTCCTTGTCAGGGATATAGTAACGCTACAAAGCCTGATTCAGTCTACGTTCATTACTCTCAAGGCAAAGACACGCCAAAACTAATTGAGCCAGTTCGTAATGCGTTAATTAATACTGGTAAATATTATATTATTGAAAACGTTGCTGGCGCAAAAGAATATCTTATAGAACCATTTAAGTTAACTGGTTATATGTTTAATATGCCAATTGAAAGAACGCGATATTTTGAATGCAATTTTCCAGTTGCAGAATTAAAAAGTATTACTAAACGTGGATATTCTAAAAAATACGCCGAAGATAATGGCATCGATTATCGCGACATGAGTGTCACCGGCAAGAGTCGTCGCAAAGGTTCAATCGATGTTTGGCGCAAGGTGATGAATATGCCTTGGGCAGGTCGTGGTTGGGAATTGACTGAAGCTATTCCTCCTGCATATACTAAATATATCGGTGAACAAATTTTAAAATATGAAAGCAATCTTACAATTCAATCTACCTGAAGATCAAAAACAATTTGAAATAGCAAATCAATCTGCTGATATGCATGCGGTGATTTGTCATCTTGAAGAAAGATTAAGAAGCTACCGCAAGCACGGTAATGATTTCGAAAATGTAAACGAAGCTCTTGACGCAATTCATACAATTTTGTATGATGAACTTAATGCTCGACGCATAAATATTCATGACTGACATACAAAAAGATATAGTAAAGTTATCTGAACAATGGCACGATCTTATTAGCGGCGATCACCATAAAGATAAAGACTGTCATTGGTATATAGAAACGCGCTGGTCTTATGGCGAGCAGCCAAAATATAGAGTGTTACATCATGGATATGTCACCGATGATATAGAAATAACTTGTATTTCTTACGAGAAAGCATTAATGGAGTTAAAAACCATTTTAAAACGAGCCATCGAAAGACAAAAAGAGTTAGAAAAACTACCAAAATATAATGATTGGTAAATCCAAAGGGTTTACTCTTATAGAAATAGTATTGGCGACTACGATTTTATTATCAATAATTGCCGCGATTGTTATTAATTTTGATTCTTTTAACGGAAATAGATATCAAGAAGCGCGAGAGAATTTAAAAACATTTCTAATAAACAAACGTCACCAAGCAGCATACCATCAAAAAGATATTGAATTATCTTTTGATGAAGAATATACTATTAACTCTCTTGAAAACCCAGATGAACTCGCCGCAATAACTAACGATTTAAAAATTATAGAATCATCTGCAACAAAAATTGTTTTTTTTCTTGACGGCACGATTGAAGAGAGCTACATTATAACCAGTTCTAATGATGGAAAAGTAACTAATACTTTTCGTATAAATGTCATTGGAAAGATAGATTACGATAGGTAAAATATGACATTCGATAGTCACAAAAAGAAAATAGTAATACTTTCCGATCTTCACAATAACATTGAGAAGTTCAATAAGATTATTCAGCACGAATCGGCAGACATAAATATTTGTCTTGGCGATTGGTTTGATAGTTTTAATTTGGATGATTCCGATGATTATAAAAAGACTGCTGATTATTTGATGCGATATCTGTCTGCGCCAAATAATTATACTCTTTTTGGTAATCATGATCTGCATTATTTATCTAATAATCATTATACTATTTGCAGTGGATATGAAGATAGAAAGTTTTTTGCTATCGATGAAATACTAGGATCTGAGCGTCAAAATATTACCAACAAGTTCAAATGGCGTTTTTGGATTGATGATTATCTTTGTACTCATGCTGGACTGTTTTCTGATTACATAGATCCATCTGTTAAAAACAATGATGACTTGAATCTATTTTTTGTGAAAGAGATAGAACGCGCAAACATTGCTTTACGGACAGATCAAAATCATTGGTTTTATTATGCTGGCCGAAGTCGAGGTGGCCCTAAGAAAGGTGGAGGAATTGTTTGGCTAGATTTTAGACAAGAGTTTCAACCTATTGAAGGATTAAAACAAATCGTTGGTCATACTTATCATAAAAATGGTAGAGTTAATCCTCACCATTTAGATGGCAATGTGAATCCAGCAGATTGCGACAATCTTTGCATTGACAACGGACTAAATGAGTATATAGTATTTAGCAACGGTAAGTTAGAAATTAAAAAATTTTTAGATATATAATTTATGCCTTTCGAATATCACGCAAAAGTAAATAAAATAATCGACGGTGACACTGTCAATGTTGATCTTGATTTGGGATTTAATATAATATTGTCTAATCAGAGTGTACGTCTTCTTGGCATCGACACTCCTGAAAGCAGAACATCCGATAAAGCGGAAAAAGTTTTCGGAACTCTCAGTAAAAATAAAGTCAAAGAATTCATTGACAAATGCGAAGGTCAAATTATCCTACAGACTGTCCTTAGCGACAGCGAAGAAAAGTTTGGTCGCTTGCTTGGCAAAATTATTAATCCAAAAGATAATACTGTTCTTAATGATTGGCTAATTGCTAATCGTTACGCTGTAGCTTACAATGGAGAAAATAAAGATAAAGTCGCAAAAGCTCATTTATTTAATCGTAAATGCTTGATTGATAAAAAGGAAGTGTCTATGACTTACGCTGAAGCAGGGATAAAGTAAAATATGAACGTCAAACTAATAGCTGTAACTTCACCAAGAATTGAAGGATTAAATAATGCTGAAGATATTGTTTCATATTGTGCAAGAGTAAGTAATCCATCTAATCAGATGAATACTGAAACTGCACCAAGACTTCTTAAATATCTAATCAAGCATCAACATTGGAGTCCATTTGAAATGGCAAGCGTTACAGTTGAAATCGTTACAAGCAGAGCTATTGCCGCACAAATTTTAAGACATAGATCTTTTGCTTTCCAAGAGTTCAGTCAAAGATATAG
>ENA-OSIY01000480-OSIY01000480.1-marine-metagenome-genome-assembly--contig:-NODE-480-length-22314-cov-18.218060_pt1 | contig 22314 bp, 51 predicted proteins | sample MGYA00237884_ERZ534233 | MGnify/ENA primary metagenome ERZ534233 (study PRJEB26412, sample SAMN06343840) | marine metagenome | isolation source: estuarine water | place: USA: Columbia River Estuary... | reverse complement strand
AATGTGGAACTGGACTAAGTATGATTATCTATGTACTGACTGTGATGCTCTTATTGAGATAACTACCCTGAAAGATATCAAACAATGGCGAGGCTGGTGCTCTTGTGGATCTGCTAATCTAATTAACATTGGTACATCAGATGCTTCTAGGTATGAGGAACCTGTGACTAACATCACACCCCAACGGCTTGTAAAAATCAACACCAACCCTTATAATTAATATATGGACCTAAACACACTAAAGCAATACATACACTTAAACATAATATCTATGGAGCAAGACCTAGAAAATGAGGACGGTGCTGATAGCATTGTTCCTTACCTTGAAGGTGCCATTCATGTATCTAACCATTACTTGGAGTTAATCAATGAGTGACAAGTATCCCTTTCTCCCCGACTATTTAGAAAAGGGATTAGAAGATGTAACTATCCCATTAATTGACCTAATGCATGGCTATCTTAAAGTAGAAATGCTTGATGTAGAGCAACTCCTTGACGGAGACAATGACGACAGATTTTTGCAGGGATACATGCAAGCCTTGACAAACTGCTATGTATTGACCTATAATTTATCTATAGACCGCAAACACATCGAGGAGACCTTAGTATGACACCACAAGAAATGTTAGAGCATATGATTGATAAGGCTAATATAGATTTCATGGAGATTGCCAAGGAAGAAGAAGATGGCGACTACGGAGATGCAATGCTTTCGATGGAACGCACACAGGCTGAAGGATTTGCCGATGGTTTGTCAGCAGCCTACTATATAATTTACGATAAGGAATATATATCACAGGTATCTTTGGAGGATGCAAATGGATAACTTTATTGAGATGACTCTAGAGGAATGGGCTGAAGCCTATAAGCCAATGAAAAATCATTTAGATACAAATGCATCTTTTGATGGAGAAATGTTTGAGACATATGGCGATGAACAAGACTACATCTATGATATGGACCCAAGATTTGTTTGGACATACGGTGATGGTGATGATGGTGGTGGATACATTTGGAGTGGTAGAGGTTTCGTTAATCGAATAGGATACTTTATCACAGAGGTACCCTGCCCACCTGATACAACCATACAGATTAAAGTTGATAGCCCATGGTATTACTGTGAGAACTGTGACACTGAATGGGAAGACATTGATAATCTTATTAGAGATAAGTTCCAAGAACACGATTTGGAAAAGTGCCCTAACTGTGCTACTATTGAAGAAATAAGAATGATGGAGATGAAATGATTGAATATAAAATAGAACTAATACATGAACCTAGCGGTGCCTATATGAATTTTGCTTTGTTTACTGAAGAAGAGCAAGATGAAGTTACTTTGGCTAAAGAGATTTGGTCAGATATGTCAGTTGTTGTTTTGGATTCTATCAAGGAGGAAGACTAATGGGAGCACGGATTCATTTTGTATTTAAAGAGAAGGATGAACTGCCAGCGGTTGTACTATACAGTCATTGGGGAGAAGATGAGTGGCCTAGGGACCTAGCGATGGCACTGGACCATGCTCGTCCACGATGGACAGATGGTTCTTACGTAACACGGATGATCATTAGTTATCTTATGCAAGATAGTCTTTTGGGCTCAACAGGTTTTGGTATCTATGCTATTCCTGATGGAGGAAATGTTGGCGACCTAGGTGACCACACAATCATCGTAGACATTGTTCAAGAAACTGTTTTAGACCTTGATACAAATGCAAAAGCAGACTGGGATTTATTTGTTCAGGCCTACAAGCCTGTCGCTGCGGAGGTAGGGGCCTAGGTCTCTCTTGCCTCACAGGGGGTGCAGGGCTTGCCACCTTGCGCCCCCAATACTTTTTTGGTACAATGAATAGAAGGGAGAACTATGTCTAGAAGGCTTATCAGTAATGGTGGGACTAAAGAGTCACGGCAAGCAGAGCGTCTTGGTAAATTAATGACTGAGGACTTTTCTATGGACTTAGAACGGATTGGTTATTATCTAGTTAGAAACCTGCCCAAGATTGTCTATGACCGCTTTGAGGTAGTTGCCTTGACTGCGGGGGAAGAGTATGATAAACTTATGGTAGAGATAAAGACAGGGAGACCGCAATGGTAGATTTATCAGACAAGGCAGGAGTCTTGGCAGAACTATGGATTAACTATAGGGACGACGAGGACTTCACAGATTTTATTGAGTACAACGACATTGGTTTGCCTTTGGCTTACTTTGTTGCAGAAGGATTAGTTAAAGATACATCACCACTTGGCGACCAATACATCATAGAAACATTTGACATGTTTGCAACCGCACTAAGTGTTACAGAAGAAGAGATTGAGGCATTGGAAGACATCACACTAATTCCAATCCTTCAACTCTCAAAAGATAAAGGTGGCATGCCAGAATAATTAGACATAGGTGGGGGCGATCCAGCCCCTGCCTGTGGATAACGCCTGTGGATAACCCGACGTCAATTCGGACATATCGGACATACCAAACCACATATCAAACCTTATTACGAACAAACAATTATTTTCCCCAAACCTTATTACGAAGGACAAATTCTTTTCCCCGTGCTAGGCTTATACCATATCAAACCTTGTTTGTCAAACAATGGTATAATTTATGTATGAGCCCTAGACACTTTGCAGCATATGCTAAAAGAGATCCTAAAGATTACAACCAATTCTCAGAGAATATGTGGAATGGTTTTGTATCTGTTACTAAGCATATACCTATTGTTAGTAGGTTCTTCTCTTTTACCCCCGCCGATTTGCCAGGCGTCCCAGAGGATCTTCTTAACCCCCGCAAAATCGGGCGGGAACTAGGCAAGGTATACAAACAATCTATATCTGATACCGAATAACCCTAGTATAACCATATCAAACCTTTTATCCTGATATAAGAAACTTTATCAAACCTTTATATATTTTTATAAAGGTTTTCTTTATTTTATGAGCAAATTCGCAGAAAAAGATTATGAAGGTTTGTATAGAATGGGCTTGACATAGTGTGTTTCACACTGTATAATGCCCAAACCCTATTACGAAGGTTTGGATATATTCCCCATATGGGGCTATAGGGTTTTAAAGATAGGGAGGTTTGGCCGTCAGAGGATTACGGCGCCATCTGTAAAAGCGCTCTATGCTCCACTATCCTCCACAACACTCCACTTCTAGAATGTCTAATAATATTATCAGTAAGATCTATCTGTGGATAAACCTGTGGATAACTATGCCAAACCACCTTATTGACATGTGGATAACTATCTGATATCATGGATATATGAAACCTTTCTTTATCATAATGCTTGCCCTATTCATCTTTCTCAACTACATGGCATACCTACAACAAATCCGTATGGCTGGATAACTATGTTAGATATCAGAGGTATCCCTACACCTGTTTGTCCTTGTTGTCACTCAACACTCTTAAGGTTAACTGTAGAGTTTGATCCACAAACCTATGAAATCGCAGGGTATTTATTGGATGATGCCCAATGCATGGAGTGTAAGTGCCTTATCACTGCTCCAACTCCATTAGACCATCCTGACTATGAGGCTATATGAAACTACACTATGGCACTATGACCTCCAATTACTCTATAGGTATCTATCTGCATAACTGGGGTTATCCTATCAAACACCAATGGGAGATAGGCCTATATCTGTTTAAGTGGTATATAGGTATAGACTTCTTTAGGGATTAATACTAGGGGTAATTGGGTCTTTCTTGACATCCCCCGCAATTTATGAGACAATTAGATTGAAAAGGAGAAACATATGACAAACATGACACATGAACTAATGAAGACAATGCACTATCCTGAGCACTCTGGTGGTAGGACTGAAGTAAGCATTGAGGCTATCAAGAAAGTACTTCAGAAGTTAGATCCTGAAGGATACAACTCTTTCAAGCCTGAGTACTAAAAGATCTCCTCTCCTTGGAGAGTGTAGAAACCCAAAAAGCCACACGGACTATGTCGATGGCGTGTATAAAGTAAATATCGATACTCCTGGATATGAGTATAAACTATCCTTTCCCCATACCCTGGCATAGTAACCAATAGTGCCCCTGTGGGGCATGGGGTGGTTTGTTAACCTCTATATCGCGCCGAACTTTAAAACCTATTTTTGCCGAACACTATGATACAATAATCCAATGAACAAATTAGACTCATCATATGCTAAGTTTATGGGATATAAGGTAGCCTGCATACAGTGCGATCAACTGTATATTAAACAAGATGATGAAGCATTTGTATGTCTTACCTGTCTATCCGATTCATGATATACTGAATAAGTAGTTCAGGTTCCTATAATGGTCGTAGAGTGGTTTCCGAAACCAATAATGAAGGTCCGATTCCTTCACCTGAAGCCTACCAAACTAATGATACAATTGGTAAATGCCTATACTAAAAGATATATTTAACTCAGAACAACTTCAATATCTAAATAAACTGGTTGCAGATAACTTTCATAAGTTAGAATTAAACTGTGATCCAGAGCGTGGTAGAGATGACTTATACCTTGGCAATGAGGTAGATCAATCAATTAAAGATACCGTACTGTCATACTTGCCTGAAGGCTATTACCTAAACAACATAACCTACTCTGATTATAACAATAAGTATATAAACCCGAACCTTCCAGGACATACCGACCCTCACGGAGAGCACTCACTGACCTTTGACTATCTATTGGATACTACTATAGATTGGCCATTGTGTATAGAACAGGATTGTTATTCATTGCTACCTAACGATGCCCTGATATTTTCTCCACAACAGCAGTTTCACTTTAGGCCAGAACTAACATTTAAAGATGGCGACTCAATGAAGATTTTATTCTTCCAAGTAAAGAAGTTGACTTCATTAAACCAACCTGCTATACTTAAAGTATGAAAAATACCTATAAGTGCCCAGAGTGCGCCACATCCATTGTAATTAACACTAAGGTACATGAACTCCCCGAATCTATCATTTGTCCTTGTGACTCTATCATGCCTTTGGCTACATCTAAGTAAATCATGAATCAGTGGATTAATGATAACGCCCATTGGGTTCTTGCTGTCATTGGCGTGTCTGGAATTTATTTTGTTGGTCGTAAAACTATTTGGGGCTGGTTTGTTTTATTGTTTAATGAGACACTTTGGACCGTATATGGTTTAGTAACTAAGCAGTACGGTTTTATTGTTAGTGCAGTGGCATATGGTTTAGTATATATAAAATCTTACATCCACTGGAGAAGAGAAGAATGACCAACAGTAATTGTATTATCTGTAATCTAGATAAAACATCCGAATGGTTTTGGGATGCTCATCAAACAATGAGTGATGGAAAGGTTTGGTGTGTCAATGCTAAAAAATCTTGATATTCCTGATCCATTTCAAACCTTTGTAACAAACAAATACGCTAATGCTAAAGGCTATGTTCATGATTTCTTTACTGGGGAATGGTCTTATAAGTGTAGTGCTTGTAAGGATGATCTTTATGCTCCATCCCGCAAAATTATGACAAAGATTAGACTGTTTCATACCCGCAACGAATGCCTTGGAGGATACTGATGAACGAACTATTCTGGTATAGCCGTCAACTAAAAGAAGCCGTATCTACTACTGCTATGGAAAATGGCTGGAGTGATGAGAAATGCAAAGAAGTCTTTGATAAACTTATGGACAAGTATCTAATATCTAAGGGGTTAAAATGAAAATAGGACCATATACATTACGCAAACCATGGGTTAAGTATGTTAACCTTGAGTTAGATATTGATGAGCAATTGACCAGAGCAGTGATGAACTCAATTAGATCAGACATTGTGGCAGATATTATCTCTTTAGATCTTTGTGATATAGATTGTGATGTAATTCACTACCTTGAAAAAACGGCAAGAGCATGAACGAAGCAGAGTTTGACCAAGAGTTTAATTTAGAAGACATTACGAACGCCATAGTTAATCAGGCTAAGGCTGAGGTTAAGTCTAAGTTTGGAAATAAGAAACGGCACCGCCAATGACTTGTCCTGTATGTAATTTATCTAAAGAATCAGAGTGGTTCTGGGAAGCACACCAGACAATGAGTGATGGAAAGATTTGGTGCGTTAATGCCAAAAGAACCTAAGATTACGAAGATGGATTGGCGTTCCCTAGGCTACTGGCCTGTGTGGAAAGATGGAAAGAAAGTGTGGGTGCCACAGAATGAAAAAGATTCAAAAGACTAACATACTTCCATTACGATGGATAGGTAATTTTTGTGGGGAGTTTGCTGGCAATCACCTTATTAAGGCTATTGATTTAGATGAGGAATTGGATAGTAATTTAGGGTTTCGTTATAAATACCACGCAAAAATGTGGGTAATGCTTAATAAACCTTATGAGCGTTGGGGAACATACTACATGATCGACATGGAAACATGGACCAAAGAAATCTATGAATAAAGAAGCAAGAACTGCTCACTTAAAAAAGATTTGGTATGAAAAGAACAAGCAGGCTGTGCTTGCAAAGGGCAAGATGCGAAGAAGCGCAAGACGCAATGCTGTTATTCAATATAAGATAGATAACCCTACATGTACGGACTGTGGAATAGACTATCCTTACTTTGTTTTAGATTTTGATCACCTTCCTGAGTTTGAGAAATCATTTCCCCTATCTGCTGCAGGTCACAAAGATAAAAACATGGAAGAAATCTTAGCAGAGATAGATAAGTGTGAGATTGTTTGCTCTAACTGTCATAGATTTAGAACTGAGATGCGTAAAGCAGAGAAGGCTAACAAGAAATAGTTTAAATAGTCTAGCCATGCTTGACATAAACTGCTACATCAGGTATACTTAAAGTATGACAAACCAAGAAATAGCAACACTATTAGATCAAGAATCCTATCGCATTTGGGATACTGCCAAAGTTATTAAGAACCAAGACTACCATGATGGATTAGTTAAGGGCTTGAAGATGGCTTCTAAGTTGGTAGCAAAACTATGAGTTTAGATGACATGTTGTTAAGAGAAGAGATTGCAAGATCTATTGAGGCTCTTCCAATTGAAGATTCTGTAACCAATGCCCTTGGTATGCGTATCCTTGCAGCAAAGGTTGCAAGAGGAGAAGCAAACATGTTTGAATTTCAGGTAGATTTTGAATGACATTCAGGGTATACAAGCATCCAGACTATGATACAAGGTTCTTTACTTTAAAACCTAATCGTGATTGGATGGATGATAGTGTAGATAAACAAGCATACAAATGTTTGCCAGTTACACTAGCCAATTGTTTAGGTTGGTCCTTTTCTTTACCAGAGGATGTATCTTTTATATTGCATTCATCTACAGATACCGTTGAAATTTTAAGCGGGCATAAGTATTCCTCAATTGATCGAACAAACGGAACTATTAGTTTTATATCTGGTTTAACTATACAAACAGACACGCCAACAAGCCTATTAATCATGCCAGTGCCCAATCAGTTTATTGATGGTGTTTGTCCTTTTACTTCTATTGTTAATACCTCTGTACTTAGGGCACCGTTACCATCTGCCTGGAAAATAACAAGGTATGATCAAAAGATAACTATTAAATCTGGAACACCTATTGCAGCCATACTTCCAATATCACTTACAGGACTACAAGATGTGGTGTTTGAGATTATGGATGAAACATTAGATGATGAGTATTATAAATATGTGGACGAGTACAGGAAAAAGTTTGCTGAGTTAATTAGTGGTGGTGGATATACGCACATGTATAGGGATGCTGTAGATCACTTAGGAAATGTGCGTGGGGAGCATGAAGTTAAGACTCTAAGACTAAATCTAGACATGCTATAATAGTATTATGATTGATCTAAGACCACCAGAGAAGTGTCATTACTGTAATAATGTTGCAGAGTACAACGATATTGCAGATTTTGCTGTTGTTGGTGTGTGTAAGAAACACATGACCAACTATCATACTGGCTGAGGCATCTTTCTTCTTAAATAAATATCTGCATACATTCTATCGTGCAAAGCAAATGCAATAACTTCCCAATCTTTATTTGCTTCTAAAAACTTGTTTACCGCAGGAATAACGCCATACTGTCTTCCATCTTCATCTTTCCATATATAATCATTCAGACCTAAAATACCAAATTCTTTTAAAAGGGCACAGGACGCTTCTATGTCTAAGACAATATCCTGATAAAGATGTGATGCATCTAAATAAATAAAATCAAAAAACTCATTTCTTCTCATTAATTCTGGAAGGGCAATTAATGAATCATTTTGAACGACCTCAACACTTTTGTACTTTTTCATTCTGTTAATAACAAAATCTAAATTTTCTTCTTTTGTATATCTTCTTGCATTTCTTTCCATAAAAAACACATCCATTTGAGCGTATAGGTCTATCAAGACCACTCTTGTTGGCTTGCATGTTTCAATCACAAACTCTGCAAAATCTCCTGCTGCAACGCCAACCTCAATAAACTCTATCCCGTGTGAAAGAGTTTTAATAAAATCTTCTCTACTTGCATAAACTTTTGCATTTTTGCACTGATCCTGGTCTAATCTTTGATCATGTGGTAGGTGGTGAAACTGTTTTATCATCTTTTAAGTATAGCATATGGTATGATTTATATATGAAACTAACATTATTGTCTCCATATGGATCTAAATCTCAATTGCTTGCTCATCATATACAGCAAAGGTTAGAGCGTCCGCATGTACCACTAAAGTTTAGTGCAGTGTATGAGTCTGATGACCACGACTATCTTGTATCAGTAATCAGAAACCCAAAAGATTTTGTTGCAAGCGAGATGCTTAACCATACAGATAAACAACTTCAGGAACATATTGAATCATGCAAAAGTTTTTACAATCATTCATTAGCATCAGCAAACCTTATAGTTGAATATGATCAGATTGATAAAGACATTGATAGCATTATTAAATATATATATGATGCTTTAAAATTAGACTCACAAAACTACTTAACAAAAACTGGAAGAGTTTTATCAGACGATGTACTATTACAGCCTGAGCATGAGTTTATTGTCTCCCCTGATGCTGACTTAGCAGAACCATCTGCAGACTTAACCGAATTGGAAAAGATTTACTCTGATCTAATCAATAGTGAAAAGTTTATAAAATGATAACTATAATTTTTTGTGCTGTATCTTTTGCTGTTGGATACTGTGTATCATATCTTGCTATGACATATAAAGTAAAACAAGATTAGTTTTCCCAAACATCCCATAGGTGTTGCCATTTCCTTGCCAACATGTCTCTTTCTTCTTTATTAAGAATTTTTGCATTTGGATCTAGGCTATCTATAAAATGAAAGAACACCATCTTTAGTGACTCACCATCAGAGAATTTTCTTTGTGGCCTCCAGTGTGCCTGAGAGTTGACATTAATAGTCATACAGTCATTGTCTTTTAGATTAAACTGATTGCCATCAACATATATTGACCAGTTAATGTTTGATTCTAATTGATAATCTATAACTAATTTACTGTGAACGCTGTCTGTGTGTACTGGTAGACATGGCTCTCCATATGCAGAACTATACTCAACATAGTAGGCAAAGTCAAATCTTAGGTTTTCATTAATTCTTTTGGCTATACCCTGCACTTTTTCCATCACGCTTTCGGGTAGTGATGCAAGGTCATACCTTGTTCTTCCCAGTTGTGGCTCATCAAGTTTTAATACATGGGTGTGCTTAGATATGTCATTTTTTAATAGTTGGATCTCTTCTTTATTAAATAGATCTTTGATAACACTATTATTCATATTAAAAGTATACCATATTTGACTTCACCTAGACCCTTTGATATACTTATTCTATGGTAAATAATGAAGACTTAAAAAAAATTACAGATGATATTAAAAACCTTATTATTAAACAACACATGAAGACTTATTATCATTGGACTGTGGGTATTCTATGTTTTACAATTGGGATACTGCTTGGTATACTTATATCATAAGGACTAGCACCAGTAGCCAAGTTGGTTAAGGCACCGAACTCATAATTCGGCTATCGTAGGTTCAAGTCCTACCTGGTGTACTAATGGGGATTAACTCAGATGGTAGAGTGCCGAACTGTTAATTCGGATGTCGCAGGATCGATGCCTGCATCCCCAGCAAACATGTCTCCATGGTCTAGTGGCCTAGGACTCCACCCTTTCACGGTGGCAACACGGGTTCGAATCCCGTTGGAGATACTAAACCTCTGTAGTTCAGTGGACAGAACGATGGACTTCTAAGCCATGCGTCGCAAGTTCGATTCTTGCCAGGGGTACCTATGGTATAATTTTAAGATGAATATAAACGACATAGTTATGATTATTAATCTAGAGGAGCACGAAAAAAAGGCAGCAAGGATTATCAAAGTTCAAGATGATCAGTATTCTGTGTTGCTAATGAATGACAATATAGAGATTCAAGTCAAGTCTGATAATTTAAAGAAAAAGAAAATGTGCTCATGCGGTCTTTCACAAAATAAATATTTTTGTGATGCCTCTCATATGAATGCGTAATATGCCAAAGAGACCCAGTAGGCCATTAAGGTATGATGAAGTAAAACATTTTTCTGCTGATGAAATAGAAGACTCACCAAAAATATCACAAACACAACTTTCTAATGCAAAAATATTTTCATCTAGAGAAGAGTATGCCAAAAGCCTTTCTAAGGGCATAAGGTATATGGAGGTTGGAGTTGCATGGGGGTACTCAGCAAAACTCTTTATAGAGGCTTCAGAGGCTCGTGAGGCACTACTAGTTGACTTCTATAACCAAGACTTAAAGTGTTGGAGTTGGAGAAAGTTTGGATCTTGTCAGTGTGAAGGATTTAAACATGAACTACTATATACCCCCGAAACTCATGAGCAGTACATCATTGATCAGTTTATTCGTCATCCTAAAGTAAAAACATTAAAGGGCGATGCAGAAATATTGTTAAAAAATATTAATGATCAATATGACTTTATATACATTGATGTATCAAACGATAGATTTTTAACAAGAAACATTTTAAACAGTGTAAGCAAACTTACTGCAGTTGGAGGTATTGTTGGTCTGAATGATTATTTAATTTATGATGGTGTGATTGAAGATCAACCATATGGAACATTTCAAACAGTCAATGAATTTTTAGAAAATAACGCAGACTGGTCTGTAGATGCAATTGCTTTACACAACCTCGGATTCTATGATATATATATAAGGAAAGACAAATGAAGCGTATACATCACTACCTACCAGATTTTTTTAATGATCCACCTATTGAAAATGAGTTAGAGGTTAGTTCAACGGCAGTTGGCTCATTAAGAACGAACCAGTTTTTTTTGGGTTGGGCGCAGCCTGATTTAAAAGAGTTACAGGATAAACTTATTGCTACCGATAATTTAGAGGTAGATCTTAATGAAAAAGATTCTTTGGGTGTAAAAGATAAAGATTTTTTTTATAAAAGCCCATACTCCAAATACAATTACAGAACTAAAGATAACTATCACATTTTAGACACCATTCCTGTTGATTGGATAGTTGATTCTTATAAGAATAAAAAAGTCTTATACAGATACAACTCCGAATGGTTTCGATCTGACCACTTTAAGAAAGACCATGATGGTCTTCATGTTGTTTTTTCTGGCTGTTCAAACACTGAGGGTGTGGGTGCAAATATAGAAGATACATGGAGTTACATGCTTTATAAAGAATTAAGCAAGACAAATAGTATTGATGGATACTATAACATTGCAAAGTCTGGTTCTGGTTGGCATACAATTGTTCAAAACTTTATGGTTTATGTTGATAAGTATGGGGCACCAGACTACTTGTTTATGCTGCATCCAAACATACTAAGATACTTTATTTGGAAAGAAGACGGTAGTGGCTGGCAGTATTCTTCAGAGGGTCCGAAAGAGGATGAGTTATCAATGGAATATAAAAAGCAGTTCCCAACATGGGTAATATCTTTTAGTGTATTTTTAAAATATTGTGAGTCAGTTGGAACTAAGGTATTGTGGTCTACATGGGATAAAAAAGAAACCGACAACATAGAACGGGCCACAGTTTTTGATGATACATTCTTTAGAATTGAACACTTGACAAATGAAACAATAAGAAAGAATAACTATTATGAACTCATGGAAAGAGAGGATGCTGCAAATGCCAGAGATGGAAATCATGATGGATACATTCAGCAGTACTACTGGTTTGAGATGTTTAAAGAAGAAATTAAAAAAAGAAAATTAATGAATGATGGTGATCTAATTGAGGTATGACACTGGCAAGATAAAAAATATTAATGAACTTTTATGCATTGGTTCTTTTGGAGTTCCCCCTACTGGTGAAGCAACAACTAAAGAGGACTACATTAAGATATTAAAAGATACAAATCAAACTGTTCATCAGTATCAAAATAAAGACGGGTATCATATTGTAAAAGGACTAAGGCATGAGCACATAACTCCTGGCAGAGAAAGTTGGGATGTGGAATATAAATATAATTCAGATCTTTTTAGGTCTGATCATTTTAAAAAAGATCATGATGGGCTTCATATTATTTTTTCTGGTTGCTCTTCAACAGAGGGTGTGGGAATTAAACAAGAACAGACCTGGGCATACAACATATATAATGAATTATCAAAAACAAAAAAGTTGGATGGATATTATAACCTTGGTCAATCAAATACTGGATATCATCAGGTAATAGGAAACTTTATGACATATGTATCTAAGTACGGTAAGCCAGACTACCTGTTTGTTTTGTTACCAAACATACAAAGAAGGTATGAATATCTAGAAGACAAAGACTCTTGGACTTACACATCTCACGCACAACCAAATGATAACCCAAAGGATCATCCATGCCTTGACAGTAATGACTACATGTCTATCTTTCCTGTGTGGGCTAAAATATGGACATCATTTATAAATTATTGTAATGCTAACGATATAAAGATTTTTTGGTCAACATGGGATATGATTGATAGACTTAACATTGAGAGGTCTGGTATCTTTAAAGACTCTTATGTTTCTATTGAGTCTTTTAATGATCCCGCTTTAATTAAGGAAAGAATAGAGTCTAACGGCTTACAAGATAAAGATCTGTATGCAAGGGATGAGCACCCAGGTCCATTGGCAAATTATCTGTGGTCAAAAAACTTTTTAGATAAAATAAAAAAGGATGGTTTGCTTTGAGTAAAGAACTAGATAAGTACTTGATTAAAAATGTTAATGAGGCAATCAATAGTTTAAACCTAAACTCTTTTGAAAGAATGTGGGCTAATTTTGGCAAAGATGAGGGATCAGAAAGAGTTGTTCAGTCTATAAGAGATGGGTTTAATACAGATAAAAAGTATGAATACTACGAAAAAGATGGCTATCACATTATTGACAATATTCCAACCGAACGAGTACACAAGGGCAAAGAACACCTAATAGTTGAGTATAAGTATAACTCAGACTTCTTTAGATCTGATCATTTTAAAAAAGAGCATGAGGGCTTGCACATTGTTTTTTCTGGCTGCTCGAACACTGAGGGTGTTGGCTCAAACATAAACCAGACATGGTCACACATGCTGCATAGCAAGATTTCTGAAAGAATCTTAACTTCTGGTTATTTTAATCTTGGTAAGGGTGGGTGTGGTTGGCATAATATAATTAGTAACTTTGAGCATTATGTTAATAACTTTGGTGCGCCAGATATTCTTGTTGTTCTTCATCCAAACATACTTAGAGGCTATGAGTGGGACAATGATTTTGATCGATGGTCATATTCACAGGTGGACCCAATTTCAAAAGAAACAATCAATGATCAAACAAAGATAAAACTTCACAAAGAAAACTTCTTGAATTGGGTGGTGGCTTGGAATCTATTTATTGAGTATTGCACCACTATTGGTACCAAAGTTCTTTGGTCTACCTGGGATACTTACGAAGACAGAAATATACTTGACCTAGAAATTTTTAAATCTAACTATATTACAATAGGAGAGCCATCCGATGATTTAATCATGAGTCATTGCCCAGATGGCAAATGCAAAGACACTGACATTCATGCAAGAGATGGGCATCCTGGATATTTAAACCACAAAAACTGGTATAATGGATTTTGGAAAGAACTAGTAGACAGAGGTTGGATCAATGATTAAAAAGATTATCAGATGGTATCGCATCAGAAAAATTACAAAGGAACTAAAAAGACCTAGAAAGTACATATACTAATGAGCAAGGGCAAGGTATATCTGGTTGGTCTTCCTATTGGAAACGATGGAGACTTAGCGCCAAGAGCAATACAGTATATAACTCATGCAAAAAATATTGTAATTGAAAGAGAAGAAGCCTTTGAGCATATTTGGCCAAGGCTTGGAATTCCAAAACCAACTGCAAACATGATATCTATAGAGTATGACTCTGATGGTGGAGAGCCAGGGTTTGCATATGAGTTAGAGAACTCAAATAAAATAATGGAACTTCTAGAAAACGGTGAAGATGTTTATATTGTTTCTGATGAGGGCATGCCTGGTATTGCTGATCCTGGAGAGTTTATTGTAAGGGCTGCAATCAAGCGTGGCATTGAAATTACTGCAACACCTGGACCATCAGTAGCAATTGCTGCTGTTGCAGTGGCTGGTTGCATGCATAACTTTACATTTGATTCATTCCTACCTTTTGAAGATGAAGAAATAGAATCATTTATTGTTGGAAGAAAGTCATTGCACACACCACTTGTGCTTGTCTTAAGAAATCTTAGAAGAAATCCCAATGGATTTGGACCACCAATATTTCATGATGAGATCCCTAAGTTTTTAGAAAAAGCAGAAAGAATTATGGGCAAGGATAGGCAAGCAGTTTTATGTTATAACCTAACAACAAATCAAGAAAGAGTAATCCGTGGCACACTTGAGTATTTAAAGAAGTACTTTGAGGAAACCCCAAGAGATGAAAGCCAAATAACTATAGTTATTGATTCACCTAATGGAAAACTTACAGAAACTGTTAATAAATAGTTTTAATCTTTTTTAGGGTGTTTTGGTTCATACTTTTCGATTACAGACTTAATGCGTCCATCTTTGTATAGTCTTACAATCCAGCCATCTTTAATCTGCATTGAATTAAATGCATGTGCTTTTTTCTTTGGCATAATTAGTCCTTAAATAGGTTAGTTACTCGTGTTTGCTTTGAGTAATCTTTTGCTGAAAACAATATTGATTCTGTTTTTGTAACTGGAATGCAGTTGGGAACTGGATTACCATCTGCTCCTGGCTTCATACCTCTTTGTACATAGCCTTCCCAGCATGGATCAGCCTTACCAATAGATGAATCATACATTGCCATAGCAACCTCTGAATCCATTTCTTCTTCCTTATAACATACTGGGCAGTCTGGACAGTCTACATTAAGTTCTTTACATGTATCGCAATCGCATCCTTGGTATGTGCTTGTTGGCATCATTGAGTCATCTGTCATTTAATAATTATAGCATATTAAAGAGCAGTTTACGGACTTGCTCAGGTCCTCCCCCAGGTAGCGAGCCTGGCTTATCCGTACTCAGCAATTGGGTTGCTTATAAAGCAACTGCATGTATCATGACGGAATACTTAATTATACCAGAATATGGTATACTTGTAAAGTAAGTTAAAGGAGACTTAAAATGGATCATGAAAGATTAAAAAACGCTGCTGAGGGATTTACTCAGGATCAAAAGGGAAACAAGTATGCTTTTGAATCACCAGTGCCAGGAGTACATATCTATAGAAATGTCTGGCCTAACTCTATGGACACCATGAACAAACTGTTAGACAAAGATTTTTGGACAGATGTTGACGGTAAGAATGGTGCAAGAAAATGGGTTCGTGAAGACTTCTTTGACAATAAAGAATACACAAGGGAAAATGGAAAGCAGTCAGATACATGCTGGCTTTGGGAACACCCAGAAGCGAATGAAGCCTTTCGTGGAATCATTGACTCATATTGTTTTCACTGGAACCTTGATCCAAAAAGCAGAGAAAGTTTAAGAGTTTCTAGATTCTCAAATGGTGAATTCTTTGGTGCACATAGTGATGACACCTATGCAACACCAAGAACAGTCTCATTAGTCTATTATCCAAATGATGATTATGAGGGTGGAGAGTTAGAGTTTATTCATTTTGGTGTAACTATTAAGCCACAGGCTGGAGACCTACTAGTCTTTCCTTCAGCATACTCTTATGAGCATCAAATACATGAGATTAAGCAAGGTAGTCCAAGATGGACAATTGTTTCATTTTTATTCTTTGGCCAAGACGAAGAGTCTGAATTGCGAAGATCAACATTAAAGGTTTTTCCATACAAACCAGAGTTTAAATCTTTGTTTTAAAATAGAAAAAGGGGGCCGAAAGGCCCCCTAATTCTTTTAGATTTATAGAGCCTTTTGTGACCCACCGCCACCAGATGACTTCTTTGCAGGAGCCTTCTTAACAGCCTTCTTTACTACCTTAGCAGACTTAACTGCCTTATCTACCTCATCAACTGAAGGCATCTTTCCAAATGCCAAGTCATTAGGATTTGCTGCTCTCAATGCTACGGGGATTAGTGCTCCAAGTAGTGAGTAAGCAAGTGTCTTAGGGTCAGTCACGCCAGAGGCATACATTGCTGTTGCTGCTCCAAGAACTGATCTTCCGTATGACGCTAGTGCGTTTTTGATTTGCTGATTCATTTTATTCCTCCTAGGATATGAATTTAGTTAGTACTGTAAAACCAATCCATAGACCAATAATTCCTGCGACTCCCGCAAAAACTGGTGGTGCTGGTACTGGCAATTTGAATGCAGCAAATACTACGCCACATCCAAAACCTGTTAGTGTTGATAGCAATACATCTTTCATTATTTTAACCAGTTGACCATCGAATACCTGGTCCCTTTCGTTATCTCTTTTACATTATGGTTATACATATAGTTTGCTGGGAACAACGCCAATTGATTTGCTTTTGGCTTAATCTCAACATTAAATCGTGGAAAAACAATTTCTCCACCTTCATAGTCATCGTTAAAATAATAGACTATAGAAACTTTTCTTGTCATAAATAGTCCATCGTCTACGTGATCTATAAAAAAATTGCCCTCATTATATTTTAAAATTTCATAATCTTCTTTTTGTGTAACTGGCACACGAAAGTCTTGTGTATATCTTTCATAGGCTAGTTTAAAGTCTCTATCAAATCTGTCAAAAATTTGTTCATGCAAAATTTCTTTTGGTGTCGGCTTTAATGGATCAGCAAGCCCAACCCTACGAATGTTATTTATGTACATAGTGCTCATTGCTTTTCTGTTTACATCTTCATCTATCTTTTTGTTTGTATCAGAAACCCAAGACAGTCTGTTGCCAGAAACATAGTTCTCTATAGTCTCTATATACTTTTGACCATTACCAATGTTATTAACTAAAACAATGCCTGGACCAACTTCATTCCAATCCATAGTCAATTCCTTCCGTTACAATCTTGTAGTGTTCATCACAAAGATCAACAATTCTTGTTTGGCTACTGGCCCATATTCTTGTAGATTCTTTTTTACAAGACTCTTCCTCACAGTGCATGAATGCTGAATAGATTAAAGACCTATAGTCTTTTAGTTTTATCATTGTTATCCTTTTACTATTTGCACAACTATGTCAAGAATCTTTTCATCAAAGTGTGCATGCCCTTTGGCAATTGGACCCAGAAGTTCTGTTATGTTGTTAGCAATCAGGTCTCTTATTTTTTGTTCATGGGTAAAAAGTATTACCTCTGCTTTTTGTTCATTTGATAAATCGCTCATGTATCAATTTTACCATAGTCCTCTGGCAATAGGGACTTTAATTCTTTATACGAGATAGATATTTTTTGCATATTAATGTCTAGAGGGGTATCCATAACAGAGCCATACTTTTCCCAGTACTCTATTGCTGGCCCAGCATCACTAATAAACTTATTAATACCAACCTGAACATTTTCTATGTATTCAAATGCCCACTCCCTTGAATCTGATATAAATTTTAAGAAGCCTTCTGAGGCTGCCTCGGTTGGCTCAAGGTTTTGCTCTGTAAAGTCTAACAACTTTGTAGCAATTATGTTTCTTTCTGTTGCTACTTCAAGTAACTGTATGATGTTTGATCTGTGAACCAGCCTTAGTCTAAGATTATCAAATACTAAAATAAAAAATATAACTATAAAAATTACAAAAGAAATAAACTCTATCATTGTTCTTTTCCACCCTCTCTAACTAATAAAACAATTGCACCGTTGTCCTCTAGCGCTTTCTTTACACGAATCATGTACTCAACGGCAACTCTTTTATCTTCTCCAGCAAGTCTCATGAACTGTTCTTCACTTGCCTTTACAGTAATAAAGTTATCATGATCAATCAATTGCAATATAAAGTTTTTTGGTGGTGTTATTGAGCGAAATGCTCTTCTCATTTGGTCCGTGTACATTATCTATTGTCCGACTTTCTAAAAACTAGGGATATTCTTTCTCTTGTTAAGTGGTAGTCATCCCCCATTATAGTTAAATAATTAAGCACATCACTCAATGTTTTACCAATAACCTTTTCTGTATTCATTGTTAGGTCAACACACAACGATCCATCAAGATCTCCGAACATATCAATAATAGAACTAACAACTTGCTTGGCAGTAATTGGATTTAACAAAGCAACACTTAAAAAATTGTATGGTGCATTGTTAATTCTACCTAGAAAATCATCAAGATACTCTAAAGAAAACATTGGTCCATAAAAAATAAAAGGAGATGTTGGTCCAACAATATTAGACATGCTTACTGAATTGATTACAGCAGATGGTCCAGACATAACCTTAAATGGTATGTCATTTTTTAAGCAATAGTTTCTTACAAGTTCTCCAGAGTCTGCAACTATAGAAGACCCTTCATCGGAAAGAATTAATATATTTTTATTTTCTTTGTAAAATGTTGAGACCTCATCCAACACGGTAAGCCTATTTTCATAAAACATGCCTTGTGTTTCATCTGGCAACTCATTTAAAAACTTTCCTCTTAATCCTGGAAGGTTTATTGATATCACTTTTTTTGTGTAGTTAATATTATTTCTTAAACAAAAAGCATCCCAAGTGTATTGGTTTTCAACAACAACAAGATCAGAAGAATCTAGTGTATTAAAAAATGTTTTTGATAGGTCATCACTATTTCCTATATCTACGCATCCAAATACTACAGAGCCCATTACAATTCCTCTCTTTTAACTGGATCAAGCCTATCCCAAAACCCTTGTGCGTTTCCTTGATAAACCTGTCCACTCTCACGGTCAATCAACAGCCACTTATTTGGAGATTTTGTATGTATTACTAGGTCTATTGGAGACTCTAGATCTTCATACTCTTTATGATTTCTCATATATCTACTTATCTACCGTCAAATACTGCCAGGTATCAGCCCAGTCTGACTTGGTTTTATGCTTTGAAAATTCTTTAGACAACTGTCCATTTTCTAAGTATACTCCGCCCCAGATTCCCCATTCTTTTTGAGAAACTCCAACAGCAAAACACATTTTAGAAACTGGACACTCAGAACAGAGTTTATCTATTGCTGGGCGCAGCAGCGCATCATCTTCATACTTTTCAAAGAACAAGTTTGTATCATATTCAAGACACAAAGCATCGTCTTTCCACTCATGTTTAGGCATCCTAGTTCACAAACTTATCAGGTATCTCCCACCCAGTCTGAGAAGGGACAAAGCGACGCTGTAGGTGCCACTTGCTATCAACAAAAGCACCCTGTGGTGATGTTCTGCCCTTTTCAGAAGGATATGAATTGACCACGGTCCACCCATCCCACATTAATGATCTGTTTTCTGACACAATCTTTTCCATTTTATCTAATGATGTAATTTGCATATCGTTTCCTTTAGTATCTAAAAATGCCGAATTCGACATTATTTTCTTTGGCATCTCCAATAAGTTTAGAGATCTGTTCTTTTTCTTTACTTAAAAATGCAAAGTAGTTTACATCTTTTATGTTTTCTGTAACCCAACTTGGTGCAATCTTATACATTTTAATTTTTTTACCACGAGACTTCATCCCACGCTCAGAAAGGTTTACAAATTCTGAAACCATATCATTTACATTTGCAGGTCCTGCAGAGTAGATATAGAAGTAGGGATCCTCTTCTTTTAGTGAAGACATCGATACAGCCATAGCCCTAAGAAAAACCTGGTAGTCGTCAAAATTAACTGTTCCCTGTACTCCCACTATCATTGTTCTTCCCTTCTCTAAGTTGATCCATTATAAACAGCATCTTATCTAATTGTACCTTATCCATGCCTATCGTGTCAACTACCCTTGCCGTGTCCTTTTGAATATCATTCTGAAAAATATCAGCCATATAGAACATATTGTCTCTGATCCAATAAGCCTGATTATCTAAAATTATTACTCTGACATGAGTCCTATCCTCATGAACAGTTGACTGTCTTTTTACAGGAGGTTTTTCCAATAAAGACACCAGTGGCAGTAATGGCTTTACTAATTCAAAAATATGACTCTGGCTATATCTCATTAAAGATTTTTGTTTTGGATTTCTTGATGGTTTTAATACATAGGATACTAAACCAATAACAATTAAAGTAGTTAAAGATCCTAAAAAATATTGCATATCCACACCTCCAAAACTATTTTAGTTTTTGTCCATAATGATTCTAATAATTTCTTTTAAACTATACTGATGATCTTTTTCTAATTTCATAACTTCACTTGCATCAAATGCTTTTTGTGTTAGTTGTACTACTGGTTTATCTAAAGTTAGATCCATGTCTATAAACCCATGCTCCCACAAAGCCATAGTCTCTGATGTAAAGTATCTTTGAAACTCATCATGCATAAGTGGGTCAACCTCTTGCAACTTTTCGGTGAAGTTATATAACATTTCCCCAGTCTCAATATCTATTCCTGCTGGCTCTAGTGCTCCATTAAGAATTAGATTATCAATTATGCTTGACTCTTCAGGAGTCATTTACCAGACTTCTTTCTAGCCTTAGCAAGTGCTCCAAAATCTTTAACCTTAGTATCTCCAAGGTATCCCCAGGCATAACCATCATTGATCATCATGTCATTAAGCGATACTGTGTCACCATTAATGTATACCCAGCCTAAAATGCGACCATACTTTTCAGATGAATCCATCTTCTCGGTCTTGATAACAACAGACTTAGCGTCCTTTAGAGACTTCTTTAGGTACTCCTTGGCTTCAAGTCCAAGAGCCTTCTCTGCAAGATCCTTTGTGCGAGACTCAGGGGTATCAATACCAGCCAATCTAACACGGGATGCAAACAGGATATCAAACCCTAAATCAATAAGAACATCAATGGTATCTCCATCTACTACGTTCTCTACTTTTCTTACATAGTATTCATACATTTGTAGCCTCCTTGTTTTTTACAAAATTGTAAACATCTAAGTCTATACTGTTTAACTCTAGAACTCTGTCTTTTTCTCCCTGAGTTAGGAGGTCTATAAAGTATTCAGAAGAAACTTTTTGACTATCTAACTCAGATGGTCCAACATTAATCTTAGTATTAAGATCAAAATTTATCTCAATACCGTGGTTTGATATGAACCAATCCTTAATTTTACCACAAAAGGCCCCTATGTTGTCAACTGTATTTACTATTTGAAAACTATTAATACCACTAATTGCATTGTCAAGTGAAGTATTTTCATTTCCAATAAACCAATCAAATCCTGCCCCTTTGTGAAAACTATTCATCATCTCTGCCATGTGTTTTGTGTAATAGGCTTGTGGATCCCAAGATCTTGGGTCTTGAGAATTACAGATAAACCTGCTTTGATAGTTATTATGTATTAAAAGGTTTTTATCTTCAAATAAATAATATAAAAATTTTTCTCTATTACTGTTTAGGGCCTGATACTCTGATCTTTTAGACAGGTACATTGGATAAATAAAATTAAAGTAACTTGCTCTTGCCGAAAGGGGGTCCCTAATAAGAGTGGCAACATCAGGACTATCTAAATATTCTATGGGATATCTACCACCATGGGCAGAGATATAAATTTTTGACTTTAAAAACTCTTTATTGTTTGGAAATTTATTGCTTACATAGCATAGCATATTATTGTTAATACTAGTCTTTATGTTTTTTGAAACAAAACTTCCAGCAGTTTTTGGTATGTGCAGAAAATATAGTTGCTTAAGTGGCATTACTTTCTGCCCCACTTAACCCTATTCCAACCACGCTCATGGAAGTAATAAAGGATTGTCTTTGTAAATACCTCGAAACTTGCGATTGCACCAGCCGTAACTGGCTCTTTGGTTATTGCCCAAGAGATAACAAAGGTATCTGCTGTGCCAATGA
>ENA-OSIY01000479-OSIY01000479.1-marine-metagenome-genome-assembly--contig:-NODE-479-length-22385-cov-7.914470_pt1 | contig 22385 bp, 33 predicted proteins | sample MGYA00237884_ERZ534233 | MGnify/ENA primary metagenome ERZ534233 (study PRJEB26412, sample SAMN06343840) | marine metagenome | isolation source: estuarine water | place: USA: Columbia River Estuary... | reverse complement strand
TCGGCAGCGTCAGATGTGTATAAGAGACAGCAATAGTGTTTAGTTCTAAATCTTCTCTCCAACATTCTTCTCTTTGATCTTTTAACGGTTCTTGTATAATTGCATTATTGGCCGCATATGCTTTTTGCATATTATCAAAATACCATAAATGTTCTTCTGGTTCGTATAGTAACACTCCGGACCATATCATAACATCTACATCAAAGTTTACACCAAACTTCTCATCTTTATCTTTGTCTTTAAAATCATTCCACGATAATACTCTATATTCAATATTGTTAAACTCTTGCCATGTTTCGTTTGCATATTTAATTGGTTGAGTAGAAGTGTCAAATCCCATGTAACGATAATCTGTATAACCCTTGGCATGTAGTATATCATTAACAGGACCGTGTCTACATCCAACATCAATGATTCCTTTCCACCCATTTTTAATTATAAGATCTGCTTGCTTTTCAAACAATGCATATGCTTCAGGCGTATCTAAATAATCCATAGATCGCATTGGGTAATCTTGTTGTAATGGAATTGATTGTGTATCTATTGTAACCGGAAGTCTTGGAAATGGTATACCATTAACATAATTAGTTTCTATAAATTCATATGCAACTTCATCAGGTGAATGCTTTTTTGGTGTGTCTTCTAATTTTCCCATTTCTTGTCCCATATATTATATTGTTCTACCCATTTTTTAGGCATATCTTTCCAGTCTTTTCCACTAACAACTGGCTCTGGCATTGTTGTATTAAATATTTCTTCACGCTCATTTTGTACCCATTGTGTATTACCAGGTATACATTCTATCCACCCACCATTTTTTACAAATGAGTTATAAACTAACCCACCCATTTTATCTTGTAGTAAATGTTTAGTCATATCAAAATGCCTATCACCTGATGGTTTATATGAAGGTGTAAATGTTATAACATATATTGGTTTGTTAAAAAATGCACCATCTTGTCCTAAATCTGCGTTATAGTTACTAGCACATATTAACCAATCCATTGCATTTTTAAATCCTGCACTATAATGTGCAGTGTTTTCCGGTATAGCAAATACTAATATATCAGCATCTCGTAATACCTTAATGAAGCTATGTACACTAGGTGGAACATTTCCATCAGCAATGTTTACATTGCATATAGGCATATCAAAGTCACTCATGTCATGAACACTATCAAGGTCCATTAATGTTAAACCTCGAGTATTCATTGAGTTCTTTGCGTAACTAAAAGATATTCCCGTAATCACTTGCAACTCTCCATAATAGCCTGTTGTTGTCGTACACCGGAGTACGCCTATGTAATGAAGTAAACTGGTCCATTAATAATAGATCACCTTCTTTAAATATGTGATGTGTTTGGTATTTTGATTTAAATATAATTTTTATTAAATCTTCTACAATTGGTTCGTGGTCAACTTTCTTTTTACCTTCCCAAGCACCACAAATAAAGTGATATGGAAAATAAAAGTATTCTTCACCAGTATGTGGATGTACTCCTACTAGTTTTCGTATGGATCCTTTGCTTGCACTCATAAATTCTAGTTCAGGATCGTCTTCCTCTAAATGATATATAGTATCATTTTTAAACTTTAATTTAATAGTAAGACTTCTGTAATACTCTTTTTGCTCTTCTGATAATTCAGCAAAAGGTTTAGTTGTATTACATATAGACAAGCAAGTGTTAGCATCTTCTTTAACACAATATAATGCAATTAATATCTTGTCAACATTGTGTCTTGAATTACCATTTGAATGCCAGCCAAGTTCAGTATCACCAAACATGCCTAACTTCTTACCTTCTTCATCTTTCTTGCCTGTTACTAGAAAAATTTCTGGTGTTTCTTTTGGGTTCATGAATAAGTCTGGTGTTTCACAAGCACCTATACTTTTCATTAATGTAGCAAGTTCTTTTTCATCTAAATCTTGCTCGTGCCATATACTGTGTCCCACAATTTGGGTTTCAGTTAATGCTTCTTTAAGTTCTTCTTTATTATAATTCGATATTTTCAATGTCATCCTGTCCGTCCAAACTAAACATGAAAGCAACACGAGTTTCGTCACTTTCGTTAAATACTCCATGAGCAAACCCTGTATTAAAGAAATACGCTTTGCCTGGTTCTAAATATGTTTCTACTTCTTCGCCTCTAACTTTAAATCTATTTTTAACGCCAGGGTTTGAATATACTGGTACAATAACTCTTGTAGCATATGTTGGATCATAATCAATATGCATAGGAACATTAGTACCTGGATCAAGTTTAGTAATACGAACTCTCATTTTATCACATTTAAATTGATCAACAATTTCTTCAAAGTAACTACCTAAAAGTTTATCGTTTGGTTTGTTATATAGTTTTTCTTCACCTCTGCGAAGACGCTCTTTAATGCTTTCAGTGTACGGTAATTCTTCGCCATTAAGTTCTGTTAGATTTATTTGTTTGAAGTTATCGTATACAGATTTACTTAATGCCATATGATTATCACATAACATTTTATTAGCAGTTTTAACATCTACATATTCTGATGCTAATTTATCTGTTGCCGCTTGAAGTTTTTCCAAGTCTATATTAATATGTGTAAGCTCACCATGTGTTGGTAACTTATACTTTGTTCTTGGCTGCATTTCGTTTCTCCTTTTTTTGTCCGACAATTGTGCCGGGTATTGCCCAATACTTTTCAGCTAGGTATCCACCTAAATCGTATTTTGCAAGTCGTAATTTCCAAGGATATAAGTGATGTTGTCTATGATATCCATCACCGCCTAATATCCAATTCATCCATGCTCCATCTTTTCCTTTGTTATCATCTTTATTCCAATGTCCAAGTATGTTTAACATACCAAAACCTACTTTAGCAAACATAAATGGTAAGAATGCTGCTCCCCACCATACATATGGACTAATTAAAAAAGTAATAATCCACCAACCTGCTAAGAAATGTTTCCAGTATTTGTGTCCCCACACTAATCGTGGATTACTGTATAAATCTCTTGCATACTTCATTGGTATTTTTGGAATGTCCCATATAGTAAATGCTACTCTCCAATAACCTAACTTTTTATAGTTATGTGGGTCTAATGGTCCTTCACAATCTGCATGATGCATTCTGTGACTTGCTACCCATCCAATTGGTGTACGAACACACGCAATTAAAATAAGTATTAAAAAGCCCCATTCGTGTGCTACAGTTGTCTTGAACTGTCTGTGACTAAAGTATCTATGTAATCCTACGCTAACTGCATAGTGTGTAATAATTTGGCACCAGATAAAACCTAAGGCAGTTGCCCACCAAAAATATTCCCAATTTATTGTCATTATATTTTCCTTGTTTAGCTGAGCATCGTTGTTTCATAACTGCTCTTTGTGTGTATGTATTTATCTACAATATTTATTATGTCTACTGATTGATTTAACCAAGTAGTTATCAAAGTACTTTATGATTTTGAATTATAGTATCTACAGTTCCAGTTCCTGTATTCCTATGTACTTCTACAACCTTACCAGTATGGTCAAAATCAAAGGAAGTAGTTCCTATCTGTATATGTTCGTGTTGCAAATCTTGCCATGCATCTATGGCATAAGATCTCCACATATTTTTATGTTCTAAAAAACTACTACCTTCACTGAATCTCATAAATTGCCAAAATTTATCAGTGTGAATATGACTCCAATCCCATTCGTGATCCTGTGCATGTGTTCTTATACGATCGTTTTCTGTTTTAGGGAATGCAGGATATGTTTCTACTTCTAGCTTTTTTGATAATACTTGATTAACATGAAATTCTTTTTGAGCAGTCGCTCTATCTTTAATAATAAAGCAATCACCTGGTGGCTGAAATCCTGGCTCGTCAAAGTGTATATAAATTGTTTTAATCTTTTCAAATCCACATAACCATAGTGCCATAAGTCTACCACTACCTGGATGTACTCTATATCTCTTATTCCAAGGTTCGTGTAGTATTTGTGGGTGAAATATAAGTTCATTGTAGTTAATCATTTCACACAAGTAAAATATTTTACTTACATCTTCTACAATATCTCTGTATTCCATTGAGTTATCTGTAATGCCTGCATCACTGAAATCTAGCACTGCATCAAACGGAACTTGTCTAAACTGTTCTAGTTTGTGTACTATGTCATGCAAAGGTGAATGTAATATGTTCCAATCGACATAACTAGACGCAAGAAAACCACCCAAATTTTGGTGATTCTTTAGCCAGTGGTCAAACATATATTCTCCTACGTATTGTTTTAAGTATGGGGACATCTTATGCCTCGCATATGATACCTGCTATATTAGTATGCCAGTCTTCACCAGGATGGTCGTTGTCCCTTGCTGGTGGAAATTCTGATTTTGGCAAATCAAAAATACTTAATTGATTTAGTTTAATGTTGTTAACTACACAATACGAAGTTAATAACATCTTGTTCTTTTTAAAATTATATTCGTCTGCACTACTATTTGATAGCATTGCATAATTGCTATTCCAAGTTGGGTTTTTAAGTTCTTCTTTAATAGCAGTTTCGGATAGACTTCTAAATTTATCTAGTCCACCATCTTCGTTAATATGTTCTCTGCGTTCCTTAAAAGTCCACAACACATATATTTGTTCAGGCTTAAATGTTTTACAATATGTAATTGCCAGTCTTGCTATCTGATCGTTACTTGCACCATTTTGTCCGAGATTTACAACACTTAACATACTCGGCCAAGCAAAGTTAACACCATACCCAAATGTGTAACTACAACCAAATGCCGCTGTTGCTCCCATTTCAGGAACTCGTTGGCCTCTGTATCTCCAGTTGTTAATAAAATATTCTACACTGTCTTTGGTGTATCCGCTACCACAACCTAATTTTTCTTCGCCCTCATCTATCCAATTTGTTTTACCAGGGTCATCATGTCCCAATGTGAAGGTACTGAACCATTCAGATTCAGTATACCTTGCTTCTTTGAAATCCCCTGAGTTCATATTAGTTCCATTTGTAAAACACATGTGTTCCTACTTGTGTTATTTTCATCATCCCACGACTATTGGCCCAATAAGGATTAATTGCAATAGTATGATAATGAGTTGATCCTTCTGTGATATCAACTGTGCCTTTGTTAGCAAAATCTGTTAATACAATTGTTGCAACTGCTTTAGCAGTATTTAGCGACTGTTCATTATACATATTGTCTGCTTTCCCATCACAGTACCAGCTAAACTGACACTTGTTTCGTACAGGATAAAAAATACGATCTTCTGTAGCAACATTTGGATTGTCTCGTGTTTTCCAACTTTCACGAACTGGTCCTTGTTTAACAACTTCACAAACTGTATTAGGATAACGAGAATCTAATACACGATTCATAACAACTAGGCTTGTAGCATACATACCTGCATACCCATCACTTCGTGCTTCAAAGTACGCATTAGTAACTAAACAATCAAAATCGTTTTGTGAAAAAAGCTCAAGATCAATTTGTTTGTCTTCTAAAAATATCTGCGAGTTAACTACTTCTGTATGTGGAAACTCTCCAGTAGTATCTGCCGCAATTGGCGTTGATGGCCAAATTGTTGATGCAAATACAACAAGTGTAATGCCTAGTATTGTTAAGCCGTTCATTATAAAGTTTAGAATTGATTTAATTGAGGTCATGTTATGCTCCTGTTATTTCTACTTGTACTTCATCAACCATATAGTCGATTACATCTGTGATAGTTTCAAAGCCCATTAACTCCCAGGCCTCATGTGCATCTTCAAGTTCTTTTACTGCTTGACTTTGAGTTAACTGTCCAAGTCTTACTCTGTCGATTGTAGTTTCTAGCTTTTCTTCTGCTTTATCCCACGCCCATTGCATTGTTTTTGACATTTAGTACCTTTCGTTTTATTGTTAATATAGTTATATTATAGCAAGAACTCTTGCTTATGTCAACCTTTTTATTAAGAAAAAACCCTTGTAAAACTGTTGTAATACAAGGGTTTAGTTAGTAAATTAAAAAAACTTTACTTTTAGTCACGATCAAATAACTTCCACAACACTGCTGCAGCGATTAGACCAGTAAGACCAGCTGCACCTAGTTGACCAACTATTCCGATTACAGTACCGATTACATCGCCACCTAAGAAAGGAACAGAACCACCGAATACGATTTGTAGAACGATAGCAAGGCCAATTAGCATTACGCCAATATCCATAGCACCTGAAACGGCACCTTTGATTTTATCTAACATAGTTTTCTCCTATATTTTATTTTTACGTGACCGACTAAATTCTTCGTCATTGCTTCTGCGATCACATCAGAGCAATTAATTTCTTAACCACTAGTGTATTTAAGTGATTTTTTCCCCTTTTTAACAGTTAAGTTTACTGTTAATAAAATTCTGTCTAAAAGTCTCCCGACTGTGCATCTAGGTATTCACCTAGTTGATCTGGAGTAGTAATTCCATAACTTGCCCAATGGTCTAAATCAGTAGTTAACATTCCAACCCACAAATGAGGATCGTCTTCCATCATTGCTTGCCCTTTAGCATTAAGCCAGTTAATATATGCAACTAATTTTGTTGTATCTTTTACCATTCTACTCTCCGTATATTTAATATTATACATAAGTCAACTTGTTTGTCAACCTTTCTACCTGGCTATTTCTGAAATAACCCACAAAATAAACCAAATTATGAAATACCATTTAATAAACCTAAAAATTGCAGTCCATATTAAGTCGCTTGTATTCATTTACTTGCTACTTCCACTTGATTATAAAATGTGTGTATTGCATCGTTGGCGAATGTCATTGCTAGTTTATGTGCTTCAATTTGTTCTTGTAGTACACCTACTCGCTTTGCTTCAACACTACTAATGAATGCAAATATAATTGCAAATGTTATCGCTACTGCTATTATTATGTTTTTCATATTAGTTAAATGTGATACCAAAAAACTCATTAGCAATACCAATATCTTTTACTGATACTCTATCACAACATTTTTCTTCAATCCCAAACAAATCGTGTCCTGCTGGTATAATATCTTGTACTGCATACTCTAAATGATCAACTGCCGCATCTACTCTGTTCATAGCGTCTTGTAAGCCAAATGCTTTTACATAAACATTATCAACATGTGAACAATCTGCATCAATAGGGCGTATTGTAACCATATATTTTGTTTTAAAACTGTTTAAAAATGCTTTAGAGTTTTTCATATCTTTCCTTTATTGTTTAATATGTATATATTATAACAAGAGTTCTTGGTTCTGTCAACCTTTTAGCCATGCCGAAAACCCTTATGTAGCAAGGGTCTTAAATTTATTTTAATTTATTTTGGTTTTTTTAGGCTATTTTAGCCCCAATCTTTGAAATCACCGTCGTTTTCGTTGTCAAGATAACCGGCTTCGTATGCTCTAATTTGTTCATCCGTCATATCACATTCTTCAATTCTATTACTATTGTGTGTATCACCTGTATAATAATGAGGCCTGCAACCTCGTCTGTAGTAACTATCTGCACCACCTCTGTCGTATGGGCCACCGTGTCTCTTATCCCACTCTACAAGTTTGTCTAATTTTGTTTGTATATCGTGTCCTAGAGTTACCATATTAAAACTCAAACAAACTGTTGAAATTACTCTTAGCCGCTGCTTTATCTAAATCCCATTTTAACACACTAAGTAAGTTTTCTAATTTTTTACTAACCACTACATTTTCCATATGATCATCATCAAACGGCAAGTCTAAAAACCACTGTGGAAGTCTTGTTTCATCTGTGGGATAACCCACACTTGTCATTCCAAGTGGATTGTCTTTGAGTCTGCAAACAATAGTTTTCATACCATCTACTATTTCATTGGCATAATTATCACTGTTAATCTCTCTTAACTTGTTCCAGTTAAGTGCGGCAGTAACATGACCAGGCATTGCTGGCTTCTTAATATCAGCAGTTGTTTTGTTATTGTTATGTGCTACTTTGCGTTCTCTTTCAAACTTTGACATTTTGCCTTTGTATGAAGTTAGGTTGTTAACACGCTTTGGAGAACCTTTTTGCCAACTTGGCTTTTCTCTGTATTCTTTACGAAACTCAATAATTTTATCAAGTATAGCTTGTTCTTCTGCACCTGTTAGTACTTCAAGTAATACATCTTTTAAAAAGTCTTGCATCCAAGGTGGTGTATCACTACGCTTTAGATCTAAGCCCATTGCTTTAATATAACCTGCTTTGCCGTCTACATCTTCTCGTTTACCTTCGTTGTCAACTACTAACATTGCATAACGCTTCTTTGTAATAAACAATCCTGCACTGCCTACCATTTCTCGACCAGCGGCAATAATTGCACCTAAGTCTAGTGTAGTATGAAATGTTCTACTCATAAATCCAGGAAATGTTTTGTTTACTTCTTCGCAAATTGCATCATAATAACTAATGATAGTATCAACATCCCAATTAATTTCTTTGTTTTTAATTTGATCTTTAAGCATAGGATACGAACTAAAATAAGTAGAGTCAGTATCACCATACACAATTGCTTTGCCCTGATGATCATATTCGCCTGCAATAATCTTATTAAGTTCTGCGGCCATATGTTTTGCAATACAACGACCTGTTAATGTAGTTGATTGTCCTAGCCTACTATCAAAGAATCTACTGCCAGGATTAAGTAACGCACCGTACAAACTGTTCAAGTTAATCTTTTTAACCAACTGTCGCTTGTCCCAAAACGCAAACTTGTCTCCGCCTTCTGCTCTAGCATCACGAGCCTTTGCTTGTAGTTCTTTACGCTCTGCATACCAACGCTCTAGTAATCCAGGAATAATACCTTTTTTCTCGTATGTAAAGATAGTTCCGTTAGCACTAATAATCCAAGGTTGTCCACTGTTAAACACAATTTCATATATCTCTGCGCCAGTGGCTTCAAAACTAGTTCCGTCTTCAAAGTCTAAGTGTAGCAATTCGTCAATGTTTTTATCCATTACAAGTTCATACTCTTTACAAGCAAACTTTCCTTCCCATGCTTCAGCAACTGTGCGAGCATTTTGAATCATTTCTTTTGTGTAAGAATGTCGCACCTGTCCAATAATAGTTTCAGTACTCATATTACAACTACGAATAATACTAGGATACAGTGAGTTCAAGTCAATACTTCCAACCCATTTGTGCATACCTTTTTTAGGTGTTGCAACATAGGCACCTGCGGCTTGTGTTGAATCTCTGTCGTAACGCTTGTCAGGAACAATTAAGCCTTTAGTATGTGCTTCGTTAATAATAGCTTGGTCTGTTTGTGCAACCGCACCCATTGTTGTTTGTAGCAACACTGTGTTAGAATGTGCTAACACATTTGCTAAGTCAATAAACTGTAGCTTCTTGTCTAAGTTTACAAGCAAGTCAACATCTTGTCTCGAATAAGCAATAAACTTTTCAAAGTCATTGTTGTATAGTTGATCTAGTGTACCTTCGTAATCTACTTTGCGATCACCTAATTCATATTCACCAATTGCATCTAAACTGTATGAATGCATTTCGTGATATGTATACTTTCTATACAATTGCATATAGTCCATGTGTACACGACCATGCAAATCATATGTTTGTTGCTCTGCTCCAAAACGCTCAAACTTTCGTTCTTTGGGAAGCATATTCCATAAACAGAATTTGCGTGTGTGACTTTTGCTCATTACCCTAGATACCCTGTTTACAAGATACGGAATATCAAAGCCTTCACTGTTCCAACCTGTTAAAATATCTGCATCGTCAATCAAGTCTAAAAACGCTTCAAGCATTTCTCGTTCTGTGTTAAACAGAATAGTATTCTCAAACTTATTAGTAACAGTTTCTGCCTCATCAAATGTCATAGTCTTAGGACCAATAGCAAGACAAATTGTTGCATTCATCCAACTGTTGTGCAAACTAATTGCCGTTACAGCATTGAAAGGATCTTCAGGTGGAGCAAACCCTACTTCTTTGTTAAAGTCTGTCTCAATATCAAAGAAACAAACATTTAGCTCTGGAACTGATTGTGGATCATAATTCTCTGCGAATGTTTTAAAAATAACATTTACATCACTTTCATACAAGCCTTTGTGTCCATGTATCTTTTTCTCAGTGTTAAACTTTTTGCTTGTGTTACACACAATGCGTTCTAGCTTCTCACCAAAGATACTTGTAAATTTACCTTTAGGGTCTTTGTAATAAAATGTGTACTTAGCAGGAATTTCTTTGAATTCTCTTTTGCCGTTGATTCGTTCTACAACTTGTACAATGTCTTTGTTTTTATCATGGTGTGCGTCTACGTAGCTCATTCTTTAATCCAATATTTCTCTAGTTCGGGTACATACTTAATTATACTTGTTTTTCTATGTTTGTCAAGAAGATCAGTAGTCTTACAAAAGAATTTCCAATCATCTATTTCTTTATCTGTTCTTGTTTTTCTACATTGCATTATGATATCACTAAAGTCATCTCCGTCACTTCTTGCTTCTAACATGTCTGCCAATTTATGTTTGTAATCTTCATCTGGGTGTACCGCAATACGCAAATAATCTGGCGAAGTAACACATTCATTAAAAAATTTATCTTTAGTAAAAGAAATATGATCACCGTAAACATTATTAACTTTTCTTGGGATAAGTTTTTGTTTTAGCCATTCTAAATAATCTGGTATATTATAAATATTAAGAATGTTTGGAGTATAAGATATACTTAAATAATGGTTATCAAATATATTGAACAATTTCTGTTCAATTTCTTCCCAACTGTATTTCCCAAATGGTGTACTTGGTCTCATATATGGATATATATGTCCTGTTCCATCCATGCTTACTATAATCTGGGTATTAATATTTTTTAGTTTTTCTAACATTTTTGGTTTAAGCAATGTTGCGTTTGTTATAATTTTAAAACGACCTTTATAATTATTTTCAATTAGTTTATCTACTAGATAAAGAAACTGTGGCATGTAAAAAGGTTCTCCGCCTCCACATTCTATTTGTTTTGCATTTAATAAAGTGGTTAAATTCTTATCAACAAAATCTATTGGTATTCCATAAGGTTTGTCTAATGCATGATTATATGCTCTCCAGGATTCTTTTTCTCCTAATGCATTATGTAGCATTTTGGCATCTTTGTACCAGCCTGTACTTTTGTTAGGGTCACAAATTGTACATCTTAAATTACATGCATTACTAAAATCTATTCCTATCTTTTGAATTGTGTTAGGTAACCCAAAGGTTTTGTGAAAATCCTCCACATTATTTACTAGTTCTGTATTCACATAACGCATACTAAATCCAGCATGTGATTCTGATCTAATACATTGCATGCATCCTGTAGGCCAGATATTATTCATAACTTGTCTTCTTGCTAGTGTATATGCATCGCTATTAAATGCTTCTTCTAATGTAACATCATGAATATTTTTATCTATTCCATCATGTTGGCAACACATTCTAACTTTACCTGTAGCATGAATATGGATTTCGTTCCATGGGCTTGTACAATAAGTATTTCCAGGATTTGCTTTTTTTATTAAGTTATTTTCCAAAGACATAAACGCCTTCCCACTTTTGTCTACCTTCTTTACGATCATTACCTACTCCGGGTCTTGTACTTAGTAACATTTTTATTGTGTTTGTATGTTTGAATCCAATCTTTTCAGCAGTTTCGATCCAACGGTCTACAACTAAGATAGGTTCTTTTTGTCCATATGTTTTATAGTCTGCAATGTTTGTTGCAAAGATACCATCACTATTTAATCCATTGTATATGTTTTGCATTGTTGGTACTGCGTATCCTTCAAACCATTGATCAAGGTTGTCAAATTCTACCATACACTGTGTAGGTTCATCACTGTACTTTTCTAAGTTAAAATAAGGTGGGCTACTAAATGCTAAGTCAATATCTTCGCATTGATAATCTTGACTTGTACTACAATATAGTTCATTGTCTTTTCCAGGTCCACCCAATAGTTCATTTAAGTATTCTAAATAAGCAAATGTTTCTGTGTTAGGATCTGTTCCAATATAAGTGTAGTTCATATTACTTGCACTTACTCCTAGCAGTCTACCACCAAACCCCATACTGTAGTCATATACTCTGCCCCACATAACAGGACACAAATGTTCTACAATACTTCTGGCATGTTGGGCTTTAAAGTTAGTAACATTTTCTCCAGTAACTAATTCTAATGCAGTTCTCAATGACATTGGGTATACAAGTTTGTTACTATCTCTAAATTCAAAACAAATGCGTATTGCTCTTTTAAGTTTTTTCTCATCTAAGAATCTATCTCGTAAACTGTTTGACCCTCTACCTTTTGGTTCAGCAGTCATCATATTAGGAAATAAAAATCTTCCAATAGATGAACCAGCATTGTTACCCAAGCCTTGTACATTGTCTGTTACATGATTATAGCCTCTGCTTTTAAAGTGCTTGAGCTCATCTATCATTCCTTGTTCTGTAAAGTATGTAATTGGAACAAGGTTTACACTACGATATAAATCATAAACTTCTTGTATTGTTTGTTCTGGGTTTGCGTAATATACTTCTTTTGTATAAGTGTCAAACTTATCGTATAGGTGTTCGTAACCTGTAAACTTACCTAAGTCACTTGTATTATTATCTATGCCCCAAATTGCATTTATCTTATCGATCAAGACTACGCCCCAAAATAATAGTTTAATAATCCAGTAAATATTAATGTAACTAGTACACCATTTAGAAATACCAATGCTCTATCGTGCCATAACATACCAACCCAAAACCAACCTATAGTTCCAAACAATCCAAACCATAAATCAACTTGTGGTATTGTTCCTGTAGCTCTGGCCGTTGTTGCTATTAATATCAGTATAACTGATACCCACTTGACATACCAGGATAAATCACCCTTGGGTGTTATCTTTTTAAATACCCTGGTGCTGTCAAGTTCTTTTATCTTGTCATTGAGTTTCTTGCGTTGTTCCATTAATCAGGTCGTCCAATGCTTTCAAGTATAGTTTCAAGTGTGTCAAAGTCATCTCTATGCTTGTGTAGTTCGCCCTTGTATGCTACCTTAATAGCTTTATTAATGATTGCAGGCTTGATGCCCATTTCTTCTGCGATATGCTTTACAGTATCTCGTAGTCCTTCATTAAGTGTTTCCACTTCCTGACTTACTTGTATACCTTCTTGTATTAGTGTTTTAAGTTTTGCTATATCGTCTTGGTTAAATGTAATGCTCATAGATATTCTCCTAGGTTTAATTAGTTATAATTATAGACTATAATTACGCTAAAGTCAATGATTTTCTGATGATATTTTCAGTGAGATTTACTACTTGATGTATGTCTGTTAATCTGTGGTTATGTTGGCTTCGTACAGATTCTAGTACTGATAGTGCAAATAGTTTTCTGGCTTGATTTGAGTGGAATAAGCTCTCATATTTTCCATAGATATAACACATGGTTTTTAACTTATTTGTTACATCATTTACTTTTATATCCCATTCGTGATATTGATTATCTACTTTATACTCGTCTATCCACGTTTGTACATTGTTGTTAGGGAATATATTTAATGCATGATATACTACGCTTGGGTTATCTAGCCAATCGTCCATAGCAAGTACAACATCGGCATGTTCTGCCCACATAGTATCTTGGGCTAAAAATTGATTGTATAAATGTTTCCATGCTTCAAATAAGTTTATAAACTCATTCATTTCGTCATTGTATTCTCTTTTTAAGAACAAGTCCATATACTTGTAACAGTTGTTGCCCATAATAGTAGTAACCACAGTTATTGGAAGATTGTGTTCATCTCTCCATTTCATAATATCTGCTGTGTTTGTTGCATGTGTAAAGAATGCAATGTGTTTACCTGTTTGTAACTTTTGCCATTCGTTACATAAGTTTTGTAGTGTTTCTAATTTTATATTTTCGTTATTTCTAACATCTGGATTATATGCACTAAACATGCTAGGAACATTCCACCAGTCTTCGATTATTTTAGCAGTATCAAAATGATCTCCATCTTCTTGTAGAAATAAATTCTTATGTACTATATTGTAGAATTGTGGGCTTTGATTGATTATGTATGTTAATGCACTGGCGCTGATGGCACTACGAGTACATACCAGATATATTTGATTCATGTTATTTTACTTTTCGTGTGGTAGTTTTTTCTATCCATGCTAAACGCTTTTCTAAATCTTCTATGCGTTTAGTAAGTTCTGGGTGTAATTTTTTCCAAGCATTTGGATCTTGTTGGAACCATGTCCAACCATAGCGTGTAACAAAGAAGTTTAGTAATGCTGACCATTTGCTGAAAGCCCATGCACTAATTCTAGTTCCACGTAAATATGCTACAAACAATGCACCGAATATACTTCCTACTAGAGCAGTGTATACCCATAAACGATCTGTTGCCATTCTTTCAATTATTTCCCACATATTATACTTTACTTTGCATAAGGAATGTTCATTTGAGCAAAACATTCTGATGGCTGTCCAGAATGAATAAACGAGGCACTACCACCACTTAATGATCCATTTGCAAAGGCCTCAGCCATCTCTTCGCCTTTTCTTATCATTGTCAATCTTTCTGATTTAAAACTCATTACTACAAATAATGAAAAGTTATCTCTTGCCTTATACCATTCATAATTTTGTGTAATCATAGCGTTTTTTGATACCGTTGGATTTGGTTGTCCAAATGCCTTACCCATAATATCTGCATACGGCTTGCCAAACGTAAGATCAAATATTTCGGTTCCTATGGCTTGACGGATTTGTGTATTATTTCCACCTGCGGGTGATTTTCCGCCTACTGGTAAATATTTATCGAGGTAATCTTTTACAAAAACTGAGACATTTGCTGACTTTCCTTTAATCCCATCTGGGAATGCTGCTATTATTTCTGGAATATGTTCTGCATACTTCTGTAGGACTTTAATTTGTGCATCTCTAGGAGGACCATTAGTTCCCATACGTCCGCCACCACTGGTGGTTTCTGCTTTTAATTCAACAGTACCGCCATTTATCACTAAATCGCCTTCTCCTGGTGCCATTTTAATTTTTGGGCTGAGCATAGCCAAAGCAAATTCGCCTGCGCCTGCTCGTTTTTTATCCTTACCGTACATCATCAATGACTGCAATACTTTTATTGCTATTGGATCTCCGTAACATAGTTCACTAAATGTACTTTCTTTCTTGTCAAAAACACTAACATCTAATGCTTTTCCTTTTTCTAATTTTTTTAAAAAACCCATAAGTGAATTATAGTCAGTGTCTATATCACTGATAATCTTAGCAACATTTAAAATATGACCCTGTGTAACTGAATCTGACCAATCTTCATCAGCCAAAGGTCCTGTTTTTGGGTTACCAAATGCGGCATTTATAGTAGTACTCGACTGTTCACTATTTAGAATTCTAAAAATTTTATCTAACAGTTTGATTTGATCTTCATCAGTTACATCAAGGCCTGCAATCTGGTCAAGTATATTTGCTTTTGCTTTATCTAAATTGTCGTATTCGAATAGTTTTGTTAAACGCATGTTATTAATTCCTTATTTCTTAATTGCTTTCCAAAGTTCGTTAACTAGTGCATCTTTCTTTTTTCTTTTATCAAGTTCTACACCGTACGTTCTGCCGATTTCTTCCATCTTGCCTTTGGTTAGTTTTGCTAATTCTTTTTTGTTTTTAAATGCTGGCTTAATAACAATAGGTTTAGTAACAGTTTTTGTTACAGTCACTTTTGGTTTTGCTACGAACACTTGTTCTTTAGCACCTTCGCCAAACATCTTTTTTATCCAATTAAACATAATATACTCCTATTTGTTTTTATTTTCTTTCAACTTAGCTGATTCCATCATAGAATCTGCTTTGCGTTTTATTTGTTCGTTCATTTCTGCGGTATCCATGTAACTAAACAATGAATCCAATCTCATCATATCTTTTGGTGTTAAACGTTCACCTCTGTCTTGTATATGATCAAATACTGCAATTTCGCTCCATAGCTCATCAGTTGTCATCTTTTCTGGATGCTTGCCTGTAGTAGTCCATGGTGAACCTGCTTCTCTAACTTTTGGTTCCTTAGATGCATTAACAGTCATTCCGCCTGCACTCACTGATCCTTTAAAGTTGTTGCCTGATATACTGTTACTGGCTTTAAACTTTACAGGATTGCCTGATACATTTACTGTTCCTCTTGCACTAACTTTACCTGCTGAACCATCTTTGTTAAGATGATTATTAACAGTTGCTGATTTATCACCACCTAAACTTAAGGTGCTGCTTACACTACCTGTTTTCTTATTTGCAATCATTGTATTATTGCCAATCTTCATATAACGTTCATCTGGACCAAACTCATTTAATGATTTTCCATTATCCATCTCTTTATGCATATGTGCAACAAACTTTTCAATAGTATCAGCATCTAAGAAACGAACTAAGTTATGAAATATAGGGTTGTCTGCTAATTCAATTTTACCTGCACCCAATGAGCCAACTAAATCATAAATTGGTTTAGCGTCACTGTGTGTTCCTTCTGCATGCATTGCCGCCATATGCTTTTTGTACTTTGCAGTACCTTTTTTATGTGGGCTTTTGCCTTCATCTAAATCTGCACGGCTTATAAAATCTTGTATTACATCTGCCTCTAAACTTGTTAATAGTTCATGCATTACTTTTGGATAACCATGTTGTTTAATCATGTCGTATACTGGTTGTGTATAATATCCGCCTGCTTCAGTTACTGTTGTTGATTCTTCTAATTCATCGTTGTAATAACCATTAGCTTGTCTTATTAAGTCTTCTAAGTTTTCACCTGGGTGTGCATCAATCCAATGCATAATATCAGCAATGATATCGCTTGGAGCATCAGCACCCATTTTTACTAAAATCTCGTCAATGTTTTTTACACTTTCATCTCTGCCTTTAGCATCTTCTTTAATGTCTGGTTGTCCTGGTTGCATTCTTCTTAAAAATGCTTTTTCTTGTTCAGCTTCGGTTGTTGGATTTTTAAATTCGTATCTAGAGTCGCCTGCTTGGTAACGTTTCCATGCTTCAGTGTTAGCTTTTTTATCTGCTACTGTTACTTGCATTTTCTTTGGTTCTGGTGCGTTATTATAACTACCTTCTTCTAAATTACTTAATCTCATAATAGCTCTCCTACATTCCGTATAATTCTGTTTCGTTGTCCCACTCTTCAATTAATTTGTTGAGTTTGTCTAACATATTATACAGATCGCCTGTACCGGCTTTATCGCCATTTCCCATTAATTCTCTACTGAATTTTGATCTTTGATTAATTGCTACTTCTAATTGACCTGCAGTTTTCATTAACATTGATTTAGTATGGTTAAGTTGGCCCTTGTCTAGATCTCTGTAATATTGTCTATCATGTCCTTCGTCTTCGTTAGCCTTAACCTTTTCTTTAGGAAGACCCATTTTAATTAGGTTGTTCCATGACTTCATACTTGGAAGTTTTAACATTCTGTAATGTTTTGCAATTTCATCATCGCTAACACCTTCACTAATGCTTTCTAACATATGCCAATATTTTTTAACTATGCCCGAACGAGCTTCAATTTCATCTGGGTTAATATGCCCACGAGCATAATGATCTTTTTGAATTTGTAACATTAACTTTTGTTCATCTTCAGTACCAAAATGTTTTGCCATTTCAATACCATTTTCTGTATGATAATTATTATCTTCGTTCTTTTCAAATTGGGCCATAGTAAACATAATTAATACCCCTTCTTGGAAGCCATAACATGATCTCCATTACCTATACGTTTTTTCAAGTTTATGAGTTTTTTTACTGCTATAGCTTTTGGCGATTGTCGTTCACCCTTAGGTCCATCTAATTTTTTTGAAATATTCTTAGGTTTTGCCTTTGTCATTGGGATAGATGTTGTTGTTTGATCTTTGTGTGGATTACCACTAGTCGGTGCAACACCTGATAGAGCAACACCTTCTGCTACTTTTGACTGTTTCTGTTTTTTCTTAGCGTTTGCTAATGCATGCTTAAACATGTCTTTTGCTATAACTTGTAAATCATCATTGCGTTTTTCATCAAATTCCATACCTTCGTTCATTGCTGAGTTCTTTGAATGACAATCACAATGTTCGCAATCTGGTCCACATTTACATTCTGTTATAGGCTTTCCACAACATGCTTCTGGGCACATCTCTTCTTTTGCTTCATAAACACTTTCATGCATATCTATACCAAAAGGAGCATCACCAAAGAAATCTTCTAGTCTGCTTTGAACAATAGATCTAACATCAAGTATATCTCTGCCATCTTCAGCTTCGCCTAGGCTATCTAATAACTCATCGTCAAATATAAAGCCTTGTACCATATCAGTTGTTGCTTCACTTGGTGGACGAGGTTGAGACATAAACTCTTTATATCTTGCTACTGCGTCTGCATATTCGCCTTCTGGTTGACCATCATATTTCATTAGTCCGCCAATCATAGTACCTTCATTCATCTCTTGTGGCATCTCTTGTGGCATTTCGTGTGTATGTGCTTCTGGTTCGATTTCAGCTTTCATGGCATTGTATTCAGTGTAACGACGAACTGAATCCATATCCTTTGAAGCTTGTGCAATCTTACTTGAAACCCATGGGGCTAAATCATCTTGGTCTTTTACAATACCGTGTAATTTAATTGCATCTCTGGCTAGGAAGTATAATTGGCTACGAGCCATAAATCCATCTTCGTCTGTGCCATCTAGTACGCCTTCTGTAATGTTTGATTCTGTTTTTGTGTTTTCGTTTGGATAGTCTATATGATCTAATGCATCTTGACTACCTTCTCTTAAGGCATTAAATGCCTCTGATAATGCAAGTACTATACTTGATAAAGCTGATGGGTCACCATCAATTTCCATTATAGCTTGTTCTAATTTGCCTCCTGGCTGAAATACTTTTTCAAATTTGCTAATTTCGTCCATAACACGATTGAAAGTATTATCAATTTTCTTATATGTTGGGTGGTTATTATCCATGTCGTTACCTCTTATTAATGCCACGACTGTTCTTACCGCCGCGTTTTCTAATTGTTTCTAATTCTTCATAGGTTTCATTGATGGCTTTTATAAATGTTTGTACTAAACCTTTGTTTAGATTGTATTCAACATTTTCCCAATCTCCGTTTTCACCCATTTGTGCAATCTCTTTAAACATAGATACTACTTTAGCCTCTACTTGTTTAAGATTAAGTCTACCATATCCTTGTATTAATACTTCAGGATTCATAGGCTCGTCTCTGTTTTTTGCATAAATGCTTTCTAATTGGTCAACTCTCATCGTCTGATAACCTTTACTTCTTCAGTATAACCTATGTTTTGCTTTTTGCGTTTACCATCACCTAAGTATCCTTTTGGATCAACTGCCTTACGAGCGTCTTTTTTCTTAGTTCCGGGCGTCATAGGAAAAGAAACACTAGCAATATTACCTGCCATTGTACTTCCTGCGTCAGCATCTTCGGTTATTATGTCTGTAATCTTCATACAAGTATTTATCTAATTCGATTAGAAACCCTTAGTAATTGAGTGTGGCACTCATTAACTTCATGACATTTTCCCATGTTTTGGGTATATTCATTACTAAATGCATGCTATCTGGTTTCCAACTATGTGTTCTATGTGTTTTGCGTGTATCAATATAGTATACCCCACCTGACTTAACTGGCCAAGTATGTCCATCTGATACCCATTCATATGCATCATGTCCAACATTCTTTGACACAAATGCACATACTCTAAATGTATTTCTTGTTAGCATAGGCTGATCTTTGTGTGGTGGGAACCAGCCACCTGCGCCACTGTTAACAATAATTGTACGGCCCAACGGCTTCCAGTAGTCTAATAGTGGATGCAAACTTTTACAGTCTTTGTATAACTGTGTAGGTTCATTAAAATCTAATTCAGTAAGCATTCGTCCAGATCTTTTTATTGCTTCAGGCATACTTAAACTATCCCAAGGATCATCTCCTGGTAGTCCTACTAAACATAGTCCTTCGCGGTTATTTACTACACCTTCTCTGCGTAGATATGGAACCCACTTATCATCATATGCTTTAATTTCTTTGTTAAACCAACCTAAGTCTATTTCCCACTTTAACGGCTCTACTGTGCTTAATGCTGATAATTGTAATTCACATTTAATATCTTCTTCTGTTGGTTCGTACTTTGAAGGATCTTCCAACCAGTAATCATAATAGCCTGCTTGGTATTTTTGGTTAGCAGGTTCTACTATTGATGTTAATTTTTTCCCGTCTTTGTCTACTTTTGAATAGTCCATGTTATTCCTTTATATTTTTTAGTATTTGCTTACTTACACTTCTATCGTGTTTTTTGCTACTAGTTTTTGCTTTCTTTTTTTTAGCTACTACAATGCGGTGTATTTGCTTTTCATCATAATCTTTACCTGCTTTTGCATTAGCCCAGACTTCAGCATCGTCTTTTGCTACACTGTTCATAGGACCGTGTGTGTCCTTTAGTTCTTCTTTATTAAATTTTTTATTTGACATGTTTCTTCTAACTAATAAAATTTATTCTTAAATTTGCATTATTGGCTACTTTTAAACTGTATGTGTTTTTTGGATTAATAACACACCAAAGTTGCTTACCTGCAAATTCTTGTTTGCACAACTTAACGGCTTCTGTTGCTATTCCTAGATTTCTATACATTTCATTAACAAAATATGCAGTTTCAAAATCTTCTTTAACCTCAATTGCACCTACAAGTATTCCATTATTAATCCATATACCCCATGTATTATAACTTGAAATGAACAATTCTGCAACCTCTTTTGTGAAAGGCCAGTTTAAATTACATTGTTCTGCAGTTTGTTTTGTTAGTATACTTCTTAATTGGAAAAGGTTTTTTGACTGAAAACGTCTCAGTTCAACTTTCATTTTACTTATCCATTAGTTTAACTATTCTAGGTTTGAATAGCTTTTGATCGCCTTTAGTTGTTTTTAACACAGGTTGATTGTTGTCATCTACTGCAAAACCAGTTACAGTTGCTTTACGGTTTTTAAATTTACCCACAAGTATTTCGTCGCCAATTTCAATACTAGGTAATTTTAATATATCATTTATTTTCATTTGTTTAGTTTATTTCTTACATCTATAATTTTGTATGCTGGTGCAAGCTCACCATATGTATTTTCTTCACATATTTCATATTTTATTTTACTCTTGTTAATATGATCTAACACACAATCATGTATATGATAATTGTATCTTCCATGGCGCCATTTAACTTCTGTTTCTCCTGCCTTGTGTGCTTGCTTATAATTAGTAAATACTCCTGCTACATATCTGTGAGGCTCATCGATATCTCTGTAATCAACGGAATGACAATCTGCTGTTTTTGACTTTTCCATTTGTACAATATAAACTATCATGACTTATTTTCGTTTTCCCTCTTTGAGGTTGTTCTTTTTAATTAAATTAAATAATCTCATTTCCATGTCAAGAAACTTCTTTGAATGTTCTTTATCTAATTCGTCTTGTTTCTTATCTTGTTCGTCTCTGCGTTGATCACCTTTGTATTGGTTTTGTAAAGTTTGATTTGTTTGTGCCATTAGTGCTGACATTATATTATCAGCATGTGGATATTTTGCTTTTAGTTGTTTAATTGCCATTGCAGTTTGAGGATCAAATCCTGCAATATCGTTTGGCTTATCGGTTTTATTGTCTTTATTATCTTTAGGTATTTCTTCTTTTTTCTTATCTTCTGTTAGTCCTAAATTATATAAGGTATGTGCATTACTGTTCTTACGTGCTTTTTTATGAAGCTCTGCTGGCTTGCCTTTTCCAAAAAACTTGGCTGCTTCTTTTTCAGTTTGCCCTGGCTTAACATCTACTGTAGTATTAACACCTGGAACAATTACGCCATCTTCCTTAACAGGAGTTGGCTCATCTCTGCGTTGATTAACTTTAGATGGATCTATTCCTAGCTCAGCAGCTTTACGATACTTTGCCATTGTTTTAAGTGCATATGCTTTCTTCCTAGCACGCCTTTCGTTTGATGTTATTTCATTTATTTGCATAATATGTACCTTTGTTTTAAGTATTTATCGATTTATGCAATTCAATAAACGTTTTTTTCCAATCTGTACCTCGTATCTCATCTAATTTTTCTAAGAATATTATACAATCATATGGATTACTATCATAGTCTAATGTATTGTTTAAATAACTTATTAAGTGAGATAGTTTATCTTTATGTATTGAATTACTATACATATTTATAATATCTAATTTTGCTTGTTTTGGTAAATGTTTTGCATCTAAATGACTAGGTGTAGATAATATTCTTATGTTAATATGATACTGTTTAAAATGATCTAATAAGTTTAATACTGTAAATGCATTAAGCATTTGCCATGTGATACTT
>ENA-OSIY01000477-OSIY01000477.1-marine-metagenome-genome-assembly--contig:-NODE-477-length-22408-cov-8.147105_pt1 | contig 22408 bp, 30 predicted proteins | sample MGYA00237884_ERZ534233 | MGnify/ENA primary metagenome ERZ534233 (study PRJEB26412, sample SAMN06343840) | marine metagenome | isolation source: estuarine water | place: USA: Columbia River Estuary... | reverse complement strand
CGGAGTGTAGCGCAGTCTGGTAGCGCACCTGGTTTGGGACCAGGGGGTCCAAGGTTCGAATCCTTGTACTCCGACCACAGTTATCGCGGAGTAGGGGAGTACGGTCGTCCCCGCTAGTCTCATAAGCTAGAGATCGGTGGTTCAAATCCATCCTCCGCAACCAGTTTTAGGATACATACAGCAACGTCTTAAATGACACGTTGGTTCGATTCCAACTCCACGCTTCATGCGTAGATCGCTCAATGGTAGAGCAAAGGCTTAAACAGCCTTCGTAAAAAGGTATCCTGTTTTATTTTGTTATTCCGGACGCCCTGAAAGGGGAGGTGGTATCGAGCAGTGCGGCAGTATAGCTGCCCTTAAGCGAAATCGTGAGGTTGTAGAACAATAAACTGATAAAATCTACAATATAACAAATGGTTTGACCATTTAGGTTCTTTTCAGCAATCTTATTAAACTTTCTGCAAAAAAGACGGGCCAGGTTCGAATCCTGGACATTGCTTGGTCAGCAATGTTGGTGTAGTGGTAGCACAAAAAATTAGAACCTGTTATAATTAAATTTTAAACTTCAAAGGTATATATGGCTATTAAACAAGTAAGTCGCGGCACAACTATTGACACTGACAAGTGTGTAGAAATGTCTGGCGGCAATCGATTCGATATGGTATTGATTGCCGCCATTAGAGCTAGAGAATTATCTCGTCAACACCGCCATGCTGAAAACAAAGGGCAACTAAATGCACCTGTTACAGCACTACTTGATATTCAAGAAGGCAGAGTTGGTCGAGACTACCTCAAACGAATTCGTTAATCCAACATGAATAAGGCCTCACCCGACGGGTGGGGCTTTCTTTTGACCGAATGTTAAAAAAGAACATATAAATATGTTAATGGAACCTATTGATATCTGTTATACTCCTTTGGATATACCAAAAAGACCCAATGTCGATTTATCGAAATTTGTACATTGGTGTAAACAAGTATATCCCCAACCATGTAAAGAATCTCATCATCATGCCGAAAAGACATTTAATGAACAGTATACCTGGGATTTAGTGTTTGCGGCTTCGAACGGAATTTGGGAAAATAATTTTAATATAGAATTTCCAGATTTAGCTAGATATTGTTATGAAGGATTCGGTATTAAGAAACACGAATTAAATACTGTAGTCTTCTTACCTGTTAGAGAATCTGCTAGTGGAATGGGATTTTGGCATAATGATTCCGATCCAACTGGATTTAGATTTTATCTTGAATGCGAAAATCATGAACAAAATCCATTGTTGCTTCGTAAGACTATCGAAAAGCATGACACCATTAATACTATTGTTGTCCCTTTAGGTGGTGACGATGATCGCCTACAGTCACAAGTCTTTAATTGTACAATGACAGATCCTCATATGTCATATTATTTAAATAATTTTAGGGCAGTACATGCTCCAGCAATCAATGTTTCAGGTATTAGAATTGCAGGGTTTATTACAGTTAAAAAAGTATATCAAGAATTAATTCGAAAAAGAACTAGGGATATGATTGTAACATCTGCAACTAAATTTAAAGATCATGCCATTTTATGGTCTTCAGAATAACATAAATTTTCTAATGGAGTAACCCACAAAATAAATACTAGATGAGAAAAATCATCTTATCTTTAATTATTTTGTGTATAGCAATATCCGCTAATGCATTTGATCCTAAATCTAAACCTGTACAAGTTATAATGCCTTTCGCGCCCGGCGGTGGCGTAGATCAAACTTTTAGACACTTACAGAAATATGCAGCCGCCAAAAACATCACGCTAGTTGGTATTTACAAACCAGGCGGAGAGGGAATCGTATCTGTCAATGAGCTTAACAGCTTGCCAAAAGATGGTTATTATATATCCGTTACTACAGCCGCAGTTATTGCACACAATAGAATTAACAACTCAGTATCAGACGTTGTGCCCGTGACAGGTATTCGAGACACTGTGATGAGTTTAGTTTCTAGCACTAAAAGCAATTTAGTCACTATAGATGCATTAGAATTGTCTATTAAAAACGGAGATAAAATATCTCTAGGCTATGGCGCTCCGGCACAAAAGTTATTTCTAGATCAGTTTGTTGAGTTTACAAAAACCAAACACGAACCCTTAATGGTGCCTTACAAAGGCGGTGGACCTGTAGTTAATGATCTAGTAGCAGGTCATATTGACGTAGCAGTAGTGCCTTACAGTATTGCTAAAAGTCATATTGCTGCTGGTAAATTAAACGTACTGGCTATTGGATCAAAAGAAAAACCACAAGGCATCACTACTATTAGCATCGATCAGAGATATCCAAATTGGCAACACTATGATGGATTTGCGTTAGTAGTTGCTGCCGGCACTAAGACAGAAGCGGTGAAATGGTGGGCAGACTTCATGAAGGAATATCTAACCGACCCGCATGTACGCAGTGAGTTTTCAGCCGAGGGTACTTTTGCGTCCGAGTTCGGTACAACAACTTTAGAAAAAACAGTTAGAGCCAGCATCAGCAGACTACAAAAAACGAAATAATTATATGCAAAATAATTATTATGGCGGGTATTATAAAGTAGGCCAAGAGAAATTTGTAAGTAAAATACTTGCAGCAATAAAAGCTACAGAACTGAAAATGCCAATGACATGGCATTTTCATGATGACGTATTTGCTAAAGTTAGGCCTACTGGCCAGGTCAACCTAAAAGAATTATATAAAGAGAGAGCTTTACAACTAAGAGAAAAGTACGATTACTTAATACTAAACTATAGTGGAGGGAGCGACAGCTGGACTATATTAAACACATTTTTAGAAAATAACATTAAGCTAGATCATATTTTTGTTAAATGGCCTAAGGCTGCTATGGATAAAGGATTTTATACTCCTAATACCAATGATAGATCTGCATTTAATTTTGCTAGCGAATGGGACTTTACATTAAAAAAAGATTTAGAATGGCTAGCACAAGCGCATCCAGAAATTAAAATTGAAGTTGGGGATTGGTTAGATAATCTCGATGAAGACTATTTTAACGATGATTTATTTCATAACACCGTTAATTTTAACTTCATGACTAATTTGCTTCGAAACAAATACGGAAGTGAAACAGAAAAGCTGTTAGTTGACAAAGGCGTGTCAGTTGGTTCCATCTACGGAGTCGACAAACCATTAATCATGATCGTTGACAAACGATGTTATTTCTATTTTATTGACTCGGGTCCAGCAACTTGTCCACCTAGGGCGGAAAATCCACATGGCACAGAATATTTTTACTGGACTCCGGATATGCCTCAATTAGCAGTTGAACAAGCATATAAAGTATATCAATGGTACAATTCTAACAAAAATAAAAGAAATCTAGTCCTTTCATTGCATCCAGATCCTGCTCAAAGAGAAAATGCCATAATGAAATATATGGAAAAATACTTCGAAGAGTCGTCTGATATTATTAGGTCATTGGTATATCCAGACTGGAACCTTTCAAAATTTCAAGCATTTAAGCCAGTACCGGTTCCTGAATTTGACGGAAAACAAAAAGATTACTGGTTAGAGGCGCGGCCAGAAATGATAGATATGAAACATGTATGGAGACACTATTGGAGATCTTATATAGATAAGATTAATCCAATATATTTGCATGTTAACAAAGAATTTAAAAAATCTAGGACAAGGTTGCATTATCTTGGCGACATTGATTAACAGATAAATAATTGCAATGAGTCGTTAAAGAAGGAAACACAAAATGGCATATATGGTTGTAAGCAGATATCGAAGACCCAACAATTCTGTAAAATGGTATTCTGATGCAGGAATAAATGAAGAAATAAATATGCAGGTTTTAGAATTAGCCTTTACAGAATTTCACGGGCGAAAAATTAGAACAATATCTGAAATTGACGATCTTACATTAGAAGTTGAGTATATATGGGAAGACATATCAATATATGAAGACTGGAGTACTAGGCCTATATATGTTCAACAACAGCAATTAATTAATGAGTACAACTTATCTGTAGGCATTACTACTGATCCAAAAGAAAAAATGATAATTTAATTTCTTATAGTATGTGTCTACTATAAATATGTTTCTTATGGAAAGATACAAAAATTGGATGACATACACATTTGACGGAATACCAGACTCTGCCAAGTCAAATAGTAGATCATTTTTAGATTTACATTTTAATGTTCCTGACGATATCGTGCCAATGTCGTACTACGATGCATTAAAACTAAATGCAACAATCATGAGAGATTCTTTTTCAGAACCATTTGATGTCCTGCTATCTGGTGGAATAGATAGTGAAGTTATGGTTAGAACTTTTAAAGATTTAGGTATAGCACATAATACATTTATTTTTAGATACGAAGATAATCTAAATATTCGAGATATAAACTCGTCAATACAAATTTGTGAAGCATTGAACATACCTTACAAAATTATTGATTTTAATCTTTCTAAGTTTTATGAAACAGAAGCAGAAGATATCTTTTCCAAAACACTAGTTCCAGATGTAGCATCGTTATCAAGAATTAAGTGGCTCGACTATTTAGATAATGTTCCTGTATTTGGAGAAGGCGAACCGTATTGGAAAAGAGACCTAGGCGGCGATTACACAAAAAAATCACCATGGTCGTTTCATTTTAGTGAACGGCAATTTTTCTTATCATTAAATTCTCATTATATCAATAGACCAATTATAGGAGAATGGTACTTGTATACTCCCTACATAACTATGAACTATCATAATGAAGAGCTAATACAGAATTTACTCAATGATAAGATACTAGGTAAAGAGAGTACACTATCTAGCAGATTGCCATTGCACAGAAATTTCTGGCCTGATATAAAAGAAAAATCAAAATTAACTGGTTATGAAGGTCCTATAGGCGAACCGTTAAAAAATCCTCCAAAATTTTTTATAGATTTTTATCTAGAAAATAATTTAAGTGATCTAACAAATCTCAACTTTACATATTCAACTGAAGATATGAATACAATTTTTTTAAAAAGAAACACATGAAAAATGCAATTATCGGGTTAGTACTATTGTTTTCTGCTCTAGTGCAAGCACAAGAAACTATTGTAGTAGTTAATGCACAAGGCCCATCCCAGAGTATGACTCCGCAAATTTTTGCGGTAGTAGATGAAGCCAACAAAATACAAAACAAATATAAATTTGTTATGGAATTCAAAGCAGGTGGATTTGAAAGCATAGGAGTTCGTGAAGCATTAGAACATCCAAAGAATCGCATCGTGACAATTACCAATAGTGTAGTCGAAGCTGAAAGTAGAGGGCTAGTCGATCTAAACAAATTAGAACCAGTGTTTAGTCATGGCAGTGCTTGCTGGGCTCTTATTACTAATTTTAATGAGAAAAACTTACCCAAAGAAATTACAATAGGTGGTCCTGCAATTGGAGGAGCCACTCACTTGATTGGATTAGAAATAGGAAAAAAACTTAATATACCTGTTCGATATATAGTGTATCGCAGTAATGCCGATGCATTTTTTCACATGGTGTCTGACGATAACAGTGTTAACTTTATTGTTGAACGTGTAACTAGCTATAATCAGTTTGTTACTAAGAATCCTAAATTACAGATAATTGGAATGAATTGTCCGGAACGACATCCGGATCTTCCTCAGATTAAAACATTAACCGAACAAAAGATTGCAGCACCATATATTTTTCATTTTACAATGGCATCAAAAGAAATGCCCAAAGAAACACAAGAAAATATATCTGCAATATTTCAGAAAGCTACATTGAGTCTAGGAAAGAATAAATTGTTTGAACTAGGAGATTTTATCAGTCCAGTGTTCTATAAACAAGATACAAAGACTCATTACAATACTAGCATCTCTACATTAAAGTCTTTTAGAGAAAAATACAAAGCTGAGATTAAACAAGCAGCAAATTAACACCAGTCAATTTTAAATTTCATCAACTGTTCTGTAACATAATTGTCAACGTTTGGTGTTCCTATTTTAACTATATTATAGTCTGTATCAATTCCTAATATTGGATCAAAATCATTAAAATTTTTCCTCCAGTTACGTTTTATGATGTTAGGTGAAGATACAATTTTTATTTTATGATGATAGTACCATTCATCTTTATCAAACTCAAATATGTATTTTTTGCAAGCCGTTTTATATAGGCCTTGAATAGGACCTGTTAGCTTCTCTCCATTATTATTATTGTTCATGGACCATAACTGATATTCGTCAGTATTGAACCATTGTATAAGACAATCATTAATTAACGATTCTTTATTAGTACCTACACTATACGCTATAGGACCTCTTAAAGAACAGAATAAATATCTTCCACTAAAAATAGTCCACCAGAAAAAATCATGCAAACTGTATATAGGTACACTGCTAGTTTTGATATTGTTAACTATTTTCTCGTAAAACATTTCCCCAAACTTTTCATCCCCAGGAAGCATTTCGCTTAAACTTTTATCAAATATCGAATACTGTTTAAGTTGCAATGCAGCATTTTTTAAATTATCATTGAAATATTGTATAATGATACTTCTGTAAGCAGTGTAATCTACATCCTTAGAACTTACAGAGTGATATAGGTTATCAATGTCATTCTGTATAAATTTCATCTTAGGATATAATTTATTGCCTAGCTCTGAGCCAAACATGCAATCACCTGTATCTGCACCTATACAATATGCATTGTATTTTTCTTTATAGTCATTGAACAACATATTTTCAGAATTAACAATTTTAAATTTATCTTTTATGAAGTTATTGTAAAAATTTGGATTTTCTAATAGACTGTCCCCACTCATTGAAACTGTAACTTTTGATAGTTCAGACGTGGATAGATTTTTTATTAATGATACCATAGATACTGTGCTATCAATTCCTCCTGACCATTGTACCATTACAGGTCGATCAGTGTCGTTAATTATTTTTTTAATATCTAACGCACGTAAATCTGATATATCTGAAAAATTTAAATTAAAATTTTTATCATAGGTAGGCATACAAAATTGAGGATGGATTATAGTCTCAAAAGGATCGCTCCACTCACCATCTCTAAACATATAATTTTCACCGCCCATTCTCATTGACCTGGCTAAGTTAAAATAAAACCTGCCGCCTTCTGGCAATTCATTAACTATTTTTCCAAATAATTTAGAAAAACTTCTAAGGTTTGGGTCAAGCTGTCTGTAATAAAATTTATGCATTTAGGTATTTGTAAAATAATGATTTATACTGTGCAAGGTTTCTAGGAAATATACTAGTCGAATCAGAAAACATTTCATTGATGTGAAAAAGAATATCTTTTTCAGAAGTTTGCAAATACAGAATTTTTTCTATATTATGTAAAAACCCATTAGGTATTCCCGAATCATCTGGACTAGATACTACATCAGTAGATGACAGTAAGGATTGAAAATATTTTCTATCAGCATGATTTAACACAATGTCGGTCATTTTTGCGGCCATTACTATCCGTAACACCAGTAGGCAAAATTGCTGGTGTGATTTTAAAACTTCCATATCAGTATTGATGGGATCTCCAACATATTCTAATTTTGATTCTTTTGACACAATCAATCTTGGATATTGAGTAGATGTTGGTAGATCAGGAGTTGACATAGTCCATTGAATACAATTATAATTAGTTATAGATGTTTCATTTCCTATGTCACAAATACAAATGGACAATTTTGAAGATAGTAGTTTTGCCGATAAGTGAGCAATCCAAAGATCTTTTTCTAGAGCAATAAACCTCTCTATATCGTTCAAGTAAATAGCATACATGAAACTATTTATATACACATATTACCTCAACAATGTTTACTAAGAAGCCTCCGAAAATCCTTGCCCACATTTCTGCACTAGATAATCAAAACTTTACAGTGCCTGAATTTATTCTAAACAAAGTAGACACAGGAGTAAATCTCTTTCATAGATTTTGTCCGCATAGGATGTATCCGCTGGCTGATCCAGGAACACATGTTGATGAAATTACATGTAAGTTTCATGGCCTTCAATGGGACAAATTTGGTATCCCTATCAATAGTGATAAAAAATTATCTTGTGGTACAGCCGAGGTAGGACTCAGCGGACTCATATTTAAAAATTTCCAAGAGCCGGATCACCAATGGGTTAAAGATTTACAGGCAGAGAAAAATTTAAAATTTAGTCGTACGTACCACGGTTCGAGCAAAGGCAGCTGGTTATGGTTCATGGATGTGAACACAGATCTATTGCATGTGTTTAAAGAAGGCATACACCCATTCTTATCTAAACAAGTTAATCTTGAAGATATTAAAATGGAACATGGTGAAGATTGGATCTTACAAACACACCCGGATGGCTGGTGGTGTTGTATATACCCGTTTACATTTGTTGAATATGGTAGACCAGGGATGCTATCAATCAATACAGTTATTCCAGATGACATAAACACAGAATACGGATTCACGTGGATGACTCAAATTTACTATGACGATGCCGTAAGCGTTAATAGCAGAATGATCTTTGAAACGTTAGAATCAGTGTTCCATGAAGACATCCTTGCTGCTGAGAAGCAAAAAGGAAAGTACTTCCCGTTATCTAGTGCAATGAATCGATATGAAGATCATTGCGTACACTTTGGTAATTGGATTAAGAGTAATCGATCAAAATAATTTAGTTAGTTCATCGTAGGTATACCAGTATTCAGTTCCGCTACCTATTTGTGAAGTCATAAAATCCTGCATCTTAACAAGATACTCTGGATATACTCCTGTAAAATTGCTTCCTTCATATCCTGTAAGTTTATGCTTATGGGTTATGTCAGGCCATATTGATTTATGTATTATTGATCGGCTAGTCCACGAACTACGTTTTCCTGGTGTCCTATCATTAATTAAATCCTGTATGATAGGTAATTCATTGAATGCTCTTATTAAATTAGGATTAAACTCATACCAATCACATATATTTTCTCTTCCTAGACTGTCTAAGTACATAGATGCATTGTGATTCGATTCGTTTAATGGAAAAGTCCATACTGACTTTTGAGTGTAATCATCTCCTAATTCTCTGTACCAATAGGGTTCGGCTTCTCCCATTATGGGTATGTTATCTAGGTAATCTAAAAATTTTAAGTGCGGCAGGCGGCCGGCCCTAATACATTTGCTTTTTTGAAAAATATCATACGCTTCTTGTTCAAAGAATTTTTCTAAATTAAAATCTATAACTTTGTAAGGAATGTTTAATCCTTCAGCAATTTCTATTGCCGAAGAGACGTCTCTATGATTTATATTATTTTCAAATTTGAATATATAAGTGTTATGATGGATCTTTAAATCTTTAAATGTACGGACTACTATCTCGCTGTCGATTCCACCTGATAACAAAACGTCAAACTGTCCAGTATAATAATCTCGCATCATTGTAGCATTATTATATAACTCTGCATGGTATGTTCCTGTGTTCGCAGGAACATTAGATAGGTCTATATGTAATTTATAGATATCTTCTTTACTATTTCGAAGTCCGTAAGGAATGCTATTATAACTCCAGCTTAACCAACCATTTAGTGTGGGCTTATTCATTATTTGTTTGTGTGTTAATGATTAATGCACGATAATTATCTTTTTTTGCTTCCAATAATTGTTTAACATTGTACTTTGTAAAAATTTCCCTTCGGCTTAGTGTTACTAGATCATCTGAGGGTATTCCAAGTGATCTATACCAATTATAACCAAACCCACCGCATTTGAATCTATCACTAACATGAACTCTTGCATTTATTCTTCTTGAAAATTCAAATGCTCGATCAAAAGTCATACCAGTTATGTTGTTAACCCACCTAATCTCAGCAAATGCAGATTTCTCAATTTGCTCATAACATTCATACCCGTATTTTTTATATTCGAGATCAAATTCTGAAAAATCTTTATGACTTATATGGTTAATATGAGGAGGAGTTATAAACAATGGTTCTACTGTAAAATCATCTAGTTTGTTCTTTTCTGAGAATAAAAATTCTTCTAATCGCTCGAGTTCATCCTCTCTGTCTTTTGGCAACCCTAATATAAATCCAGAATAAGTTAGTATCTCTTTAAATTCGTTCTTTTTGATTTCTTCAATGAATTGAAATTGTTCAATAGGGTCTAATCCCTTGCCTATAGATTTTCCCGAGTTATGATTTATTGTTTCAATACCAAATACGGCTGACTTTAGCCCTGATTTTTGTAGATACTCTACAGTATCAGGATTCCGCATCATTAAATCAAGTCTTATATACGTAGTAAAATTTAATTTAAATGGTAGCTTACTATATACTTCATCGTATAATCTTTTAACTTTATCTTCACTATCATTGTAAGTGTCGTCAGAAAAATTATAGTCCGTGGTGCCGTGCAACTCGTAATTTTTTATAAATTCGTCGTATAGTATATTAGAATGTTTGATCCACTCCCCTTTCTTTTTTCCATTAAGAGGAAATGAACAAAATTTACATTTAAAAATACAACCTCTACTAACTTCAATTGGTAGCGTATCTAACGGCTCAACAATATCATTTTTTGTAAAGATGTTTTGACTAGTTGTAAATTGTTGAAATTCAGAACCTTCGATTAATGATCCAAGAAATTTTACAGGTATCTGTTTAGATTTTTTTGCACAATAGTTTGTAAACTCAATAATCTCAGTATCATTATTTTTTGTAAATATTTTAAAACCATATTTTTCGATTATAAATTTCCGTGCGCCACCGGCAATAAATTTTACATGTGGATTGATCTGTTTAACTGAATTAACAAAACTTAAAATTCCTAAATCAAGATCTGGATTATCTGCAGATTTCTTATTAAATGATTTTTCTGAACGAAAATACGGAAATCCAAATATATGGTGAAGAAACGTTGTACTAATTCCCACCCATAGTGTGTTTTTTCCCACAAATTGTTTTAGTACCTTTAAGAATTCTTCTCGGTGACCTTCATAAGCAGTAACATCAATGCATTGAACTGTGTACCCTGCATTTCTTATCTCAGTAGCTATTCGAAATGTTCCTGCGTATTTTGACATAGGCAGCAGGTGATTACCATACAACAACACGCAATCTACAGTCATAATTTTCCAATTATTGTATTCTGATCTATTACTGGTTTAATTTGATCTATATTTTCAGAAAATATGTTCATGGTTATAAAGTATCGCGTTTGTCCTTCTTCAATCCCCCTAACATCGTGAAGTTGATTAACTTTTAACAAACACCATCTATTAGATTCTATGGATGGTGTTTCTGCTACTATGTTATCATCTTCATACCATCTTATAGTGGTATTTTCTCCGCCAGTAGTAAAATAATAATTTAATGCCCATTGGCGGTCTACGTCAACGTGTTTAGGATGTGTTCCCCAAGTCTCTTCTCGTTTCCACAATTTTTGATATGTAGTAACGTTTAACAGATTTAATTTTAATTCTTGCGGAACATGTCCAAATAGTGGCAAAATAATATTTTCAATAAGCCAATTGTTAACTTCTCTCGGTAATACAGTTGCCCTGTTCATCGGACCTCTGTAATTATTAATTTTTTCAAGCCTGGGCTCAACTCCAATTAGTTTAACGTTCTCTAGACATGGTTCAAAAAATTCTGCAGGAATTAGCGGCAAGTGTAAATATGAAAAGTACATAATAATATTTATAGGTTACCATGACAGCCAGACAAATTTTCTTCTTAGTCTTTGTAGCATTTGCACAATTTGCCAATGCTCAATCATTTGAATTTACAGTGATGCACGCCCCAGGAGGAGTCAGTGACATTGTTACACGGTATATCACACGACATTATCCTGATAAGAATTATGTAGTAGTTAACAGACCCGGAGCTTCTGGTAAAATTGCAATGAGTCACTTAATGACAGAGAAGACTCATATGCTAGCAACAACTGTTCAGGTGTTTGTAACTAACCCTTTAAATTTTAATGATCTTAATTACGATCCTAAAAAAGATTTAGACGTATTAGCCACTGTAGGAATTATGCCTTCGGCATTGTTATGCAATAAAAAAACAGGAATAGAATCATACAATGATTTTATTAATGTTAAAAAGTCCTTGTCTTTTGCTGTAGGAGGTTACGGTTCTTCAGAACACATTGCCACCGAAGTATTATTATCAAAAAGTAAAGTTAAACATATTGTCGTACCCTATGCACAAGGTGGAAATAAGTCAGTGCTAGACCTGTTAGGAGGGCACGTTGATTGTATGTTTGGAAATTATCCAACAGTTAAATCATACACTGATAATGAAAATTTAAAGTTATTACTAACAAGTCATTCTATTGGATTGTCTGCACCGACATGGGAAAGCATATATAAAGAAGTATTTCCTTTCCAAAGTTATCTTTCTATTATTGTTCCCAAGTCTATGAATGAAACTACTAAAACTAAAATAACAAAAGATTTAAGTACAGCGTTTCAATCAACAGAGTATAAGCAGGGCCTAACTGAGTTAGGATTATTTTTTAAGTCAGATACAGACAGGGGAAAGATTCAAGAATCTTTAAATTACAATGATTCTTTAAGAAAGTTTATTCTAGACAACAAAGTTAAAACAGCTGGTCAATAAGCCTGTTTAATGTCACCTATTAGATATTTTTTAGTGTAAGATTGTAATCCATCAGGTTGATTTGTGTCAAGGTCAATCCTCACAAATGGTGCTAGTGAGTGCTTGATATAATCAACTCCTTCATGCCATATGGCGTTAGCCTTTGTACCAGCTGCTCCATCAATGAACCAATTGTCAAACTCACTGTACCAATCCTTAGTTGCCTTATGGACCTGGAACCACGAATCATTCCACGTTGACGGATATATTACTTTCCGTAATAATCGTTCATGCCAAAATCTTACAGTTTTATAAGTAGCTACTCTGCTGTCCCAATATTGTTGATAATTTGGATTTGTCTGAAGCCACCGGCGAATAATGTGCCCTTGCTTAATTAACAAAGGAACACAATCCGGACTCCAGTAAAAGTATTCAATAACACTGTTATCATAATCTTTAATATGGTCAATAACTGTAACCATATTAGCTGCTCGATCGTTAAATCTTATCCAAAACTTGCCGTCTTCAATTAGACTTTTAGGTTTTTCTACTCCAAGTATAATTCCTATCTTTTTTTCTTTGTCGAATCGTTTTCTAACTTCATTAAAGTATACATAATTAAATCGAGTAATTCCTATAGGATTTAACGCTTCTCTTTTTTGTAAGACCCAACTTGCATCTCCTGCTAATAATAACGAATCAGTAACATGATCAGTTAAGTCGCAGATTGTGATTTTAGTTCTTGGTATAAATTTTTCAACTTCTTTTAATCTAGGAATTGTTTGCAAGTAATGCTCTGCTCCTGAATTAAGACTAGATGTATTAGTAGGATCTATTATAGTGCAAGGTGCCCATCCTTTTTCCATTGTATTAATTAGCAGTTCGTCTAGATGTATACCTTGCCTGATAAAGCTCATTAAAATTTGGTGACTATCACTTCCGCCGCTATAACTCAATATAAGGTAATCATACTTTTCTCTCAAGTCCTTGACACGCTTGTCATATAACTGATCTAAACTATCTTCTGGCTCTTGTGTCCAGTCGTATAACTTAAATTCTAAATCATTAAAGACCCAATCAACGGGTTTGTTTACTTTGAGAGAATGGAAACATGCCTGTATTTTTGATTCAAATTCCAAACCATCACATGTGTAGTAACCTAATACCTTGTTAATTAACATCTTTAACTAACCATTCTATAATATCTTTTACTGGCATTATTTCTTTTATGTAATCTATGCCATTTCCTACATATATACATCCGGCATCTGTTCCTTTAATTCCAGCATACAGAGATTGAGAATTATTGTCATCGTCACCTGTTAGCCTGGAAAATAATAACCCTCTACAATTCAATGGTCCAATTAATGTAATATCAGCCGATGTAGAGTCTATAATTCGTTTTTTAGTTTCTTTCGATACACAACTTTCCTCAGATGCTGCAAGTAGTGTGCCAATGCCTACAGCTAATGCATCTTGATCCATAAAATATTTTACTTGTTCAGGACTACCTATGCCTCCGCTTGGAATAATTTTAGCACCTATTTTTTCTTTTATTTCATCATACCGATGTTCTAGCGACTCTGTACTTCCAAAGGATCTACCTGCCGCTAACGGACCTTTAAGAACAATTGCACCAAAATTAGAAACTGGTAACCGATTAGTAGTTTTAAACATTACACAGAATCCAATGAGTGACATTTTATCTATATGCGTAGCAAGATCTGACCATGTACTTTGATCTGCCGGTCTAACAAATAACTCTATTAACGATATATTATATTTCATTAATAAATTAATAATTGGGTCAGCCATAAAATGTTCCCAATGCATACTGAGAATTATTTCTGAAGTTCCCGTAGCATCAGTAAATCTCTTCAATTCTTTTTCAATTAATAATAGGTCAATCTTGCCATTAGTATAATAATTAAAAATTGATAGACTAGGAACTGCACCGGCTTGGCTTACAGTAATCGCAAGATCAACATTAGATACCCCATTCATAGGCATAGCTACAATTGGGTATTTGCTATTAAATTTCATTTGTTAATTTTGATTAATCTAATTACAAATGCAGAAATGTCTATCTCCCACCACTTATCACCAAAACTAAATCTCTTAGGATATCGATGATGGTTGTTGTGCCACGATTCGCCCCAACTAGGTATAGCCCATAACCAATTATTAGTACTTTGATCATTTAATGAGTGTGTCCTATAACCACCAAACCATGTTGGTTTATGACCTACATAATTAACTACATTACTCATAATTGCAGTTATTGCAGCCGGAGTCCAGTGCAAGAACACCATCAACCAAAATCCACCAATCATAAACAGTACTATACTATAGAGAGCAATAATTGCAAAATAATAACGATGAATAAACTGCTGGAATCTATCAGTTACTAATGATCTCATCCGCCATTTGGTATTTTTATCAACTTCATTTATATAATTCATCATAAAGATTTTTACACCTTTATAATGCGGACTATGAGGATCAGATGGTTTATCACTTTTTAGATGATGATTTATGTGAATAGCGACCCATGCTAACGGACTTCCTGTTCCTGCAAAGCACCCTAGCACAGAAAATAGTTTTGTAATTACTGAATATGTTCTATAACTATTGTGCGTAAAATTTCTATGATACGTGACTACAATTCCTAAACATCCATATAAAAAATATCCTAAGAGAATTACCATAGCAGCCTGCAAATCTAAACCATAGGTATATATTGCAACTACGGTTCCTAACAATGCTAATATTAAGAATGCTTGAGCACCCCTAGTGCTACTTGCTAATAACGACGTCATTCAATACCTCCTACCATATTTCTAAATTCAGGTTTTAATATTCTTTTTTTAAAGACCATAGGGTCAGGTTTAACAGAGCCTCCCATTAATCTCCAATATAATTCATAGAACGGTTTAGTGTTAGGAGGAACAACTTCGAGCAAAATATGGTCATACCTGTGCGATTCTGATTTTTTCCACTGGCGTTCATATACATTCATTACTCGCTCTGAAGTGCAGTAATAATATTCATACCAGCCTATTGATTCTGTGTATTTAAATGCAGCTTTAGTTAACTCGCCAATTCCTGCTTTTTTAAATGTAAAATAACTATTAAATTCTTTAGTGTACAATCCTGAAATAACCCAAAATTTTCCTCGCATAGTGTTTTCAAACATGCTGATAAACAAGAAACTTATAAGAATATCGTTTTCAAAATATCCAATTGCGCGATGGTCTAAATTATTATTAAAGTATTTTTCAAACGCCTCGAGGAAACCGCCAGCAGTTAATGGAACTGTTCCGGCAGTTCTATTTTTTAACGTTGCTATTTCCATGCAGGTGGGTAAATCATCTACTGTTAAAAGTTTTATCATTTTTTAATAATTTAATTAGAACAGCACCTGGATCAAACTCCCACCATTTTCCACTTATTTCTTTTCCATAATGGTAATGCTTGGCATATGAATGATGATTATTATGCCATGCTTCACCTAAATATAAAGGCCACAGTAATAAACTATTTTGACTATTTCCACTAGTTGCATTGTCGTAAGTTCTATATGCACCAAACCCCGGCATATGTCCTAAGTAGTTTTGCAAATTAATAGAAAACTGTACACAGACTATGGGTACTAGCCAACCGTAATAAAATAATGTAAAATCAAAAAATGCAAAAGGCACTAATACAAGTAATAAAATCAACCAGTAATACTGATTAATAAAAAGATGTTCTCGGGTCATCATAGACCTAATTTTAAATATCTGTATGTTATCTGATTTATTAGTTTTGTCAACTAACCCAAAAAAGTTAAATTTTCTTCCAACTGGTGTATGAGGATCATTACCAGTATCAACATGTTCATGATGCGTTCTATGAACATATGCCCATGCAATTGGACTTCCTCTTAGAGACAGTAAGGAAATTAAAATAAAAACTTTTCTAACTATACTATTCTTAAATTCAAAACTTTTATGACTAAAGTATCTATGCATCATGATGCTTATACCAATTGTTAGAAAAATATGATATGCAATAACAGACACCAGCACTAAATTTAAATTAAAAGATACAAGAAATGCGCCCGCAATAATACCTATTCTAGCAAGAATATGAAAACATCGAATAGATGTTGCGCTGGCCTGAAATAAATTATTCATATGATATAGTATATTCTTTATATTTTTCTATGCTATTATCTACCAATTCTTTTCTTACCCCTAATCCAAATACTTGAATTAACAATTTAGGATATGCAGGATTATAAATTGATCCATGCCAGCAATGCTTATCATTATATGCAAACCAATTTGCATCTTCCGGTAACCTTAAAAATTTTTGAGATTCTTTATCTCCTGGCCTAGTAAAAATCCATTGTGGATTTGAATCAGCACAATGTAATATTGCCCTAACATTCCATTGATCTACATTATCATCAGTGTGCGGATCAATATGTTGTAAACTTTCTACAATTCTGATACGATCGATGATTGCAAATAATGGAAGCGTTTTAATCATTTGGTACATTACTGGAAGATCTTTTTGTATATCGTAATATGGAGCGTCCCACGATACACGAAATCGACCCCTTTTATAAATGTCTAACCCTTTCCAAATATTTGTATCACCTAATTTAGCAGATGATCCTTTATGATTCTGATAAGTCTTAACTAGGTTTGTTGCATGAGTATTCCAGATGTTCCAAAATACAGCCCAGTTATCGGGCTGTATCAGTGGAAGGTCTAATGGTGTTGCTACTATCATAATGTGCAGTTTTAAGTATTTATACAGCAGGGTTAGGCATAGGTTAAATATACAAACAACATCTTGATGAGTTAACTATAGTCGTGCATTGTAAAAAAATTCAGTTAGAGTGTGAAGATCTTATTAGAGAATTTGCAATCTCAGATATAGAAAAACAAATAGATCCTCTAGCACTAATACCAGATCAAATCCAAATAAAACATACGCTTCCTTGCGATTTAAAAAATATTATTAATTCAGAATTGGCAAGTTATAACATACCCCCCATTCGATATTGTTTGAGTTATGTTAGATCAAAATATAGCATTCAGGGCATACACATCGATGGCGACCAATCTGAAATTATCAAGTCTGCAATAAATATCCCCTTAAAGGGGTGTAAAGGCAGTTATCAGATTTGGTATAAGGGGGACTATAACACTGTCATTGTTCGCACATCTAATAATGTCTATCATAAAATTGTATGGCGCACGCCTTTTACAGAAGATTTTAGATTAGAGATTATGCAACCTTATCTATTACGAGTTGATAAACCACATTCGGCAGTAGCAAACCAGGTTGAAGATAGATGGGTATTTACTATGAGATTCTGTGGAAATCCTGATTTTGCCGAACTAGCTGCCAATGTCTAATTTAAAAATTATAACCTATGATCAATTAGAAGATAAAACTTTATTTTTTAAATTTTGTCAGCAAGCATCAGAAGAAACGAATCAACCAGCACATAAAAATATGTGGACTTCTGATTGGCAATCATGTCCTAGCACACTAATTTACCAAATACATAATCGTCATCGGTATTTTGATTCCGATGGAGCTTTTCACCTAGCAGTAGATAGGGGAGTTATCGTGGCATGTTCCGGAGTCTATAAAAGTTTGTTTCATGATGAAGTAGCTATAGGCGGATGCAGGACATGGATATCTAAAGAATATCGTCATTTAGGATTGCCTAGAGAATTATTTTTGCCATTACATAAAAAATGGGCCATAGAAAATAATTGTAAAGTAATAGCAATTACTTTCAATGACTATAATAAAAATTTAATAGAAACATTTAAAAGAAAAAGATTTGGAGAACATCGAACTACTAGACAGTCTTATCATTTATTTTATAATAATTTCAATGAAGTACATTTTCCTGTCACTATTCAATATACTAAACAATGGATTGTTTATGAAGTCTTAGATTTAAGTTTTAATTTTAATTGGAATAGTATAGAATACCTAGATTAACTCTATTAAATTTCATCCAACATATAAATTGGATCAGGATTGCACCCAATTGATAATGCTAGTCTAGGCACAGTATCTGTATTCATAAAGACCCTATGTGGCACGTAAGTTCTAATGACTAACGGTTGCGTTAACTCATATGCATCTACTTCAACACATTCGTCCGGATTAGTAATTGCGTCTACTGTATATGTTTTATTATTTGCCATAGTTCGAATTTCTTGTCTCGTCTTTTCACCAGTATAAAATTTAGTTAACGTTCCGTTGCAATTTAAAATAGGAATATTGATCCTAGCTTTCCAGGGTGTGATATCAGTGTGTATAGATGCATGTAAATTACTATACATTACGTGAGTTGACGCAAACACACATGTTAAATTTAATTTAGCAAAAGAATCAACAAGTTCTGGGCAAGCCGATAATAAGTCCGAAATGATAAGGTGGTTCCAAGAGGTCCCAGCTGTTCTAAAATATATGTTAGGCTGAGTAAGTTTAATAAATTTTAAAACTTTTTTCTGTATTATCTCTAAATTTTCAATTTCTATTTTTTTATAATATTGCATTAAATTATTTATCTGCTCTTATTACTCTTAGAAAGATCAATTAATAACTGATCGATAAATATTTAGATGAGCAATAATTTTAAAAAACTGTCATTTCCTGTACCGTTTCTTAACGAATCGTTTGTATATGATAAACCACGGAAATTGGGTATCACTCCTGTAACAGAAATATTAAGTCCGGAAATGCTAGAACTGTTAAAGAAAATTGATAATTTCCGACTAGGCGGTATAATAATTTATTATAATGAAACCCAGGAATCGTCAGCCATCCATATAGATAATCATAATGTTTACGATCAAACAAATTTAAATTTTTATATAAATGCAAAAGATAGTCTAGTTAACTGGTACAGACCAACTGATAACTATTTAGGAATACCAAAACACAATGGCGTAGCTGTGAAAAGAGACTACGAAATCGATAAAATGCAGTTAATTGAATCCGTAAACTTGCAAGGGGCGTGTTTATTTCAAAGCGGTGTTCCCCATAACGTATCAAATATAACGTCACCTCGATGGTGTGTTAGTATAAAAGTATCATTACACAATTCGAAATATTTCAAATGGCAAGATGCATTAAGTAAGTTTGAACAATTTATTGCATAGAAATATATTATTTTAAATCCCATTCTAACAGAGAGGCTTCTATGTCAAATGTAGATTTAAGTCTAATACAAATAGAAGTTCGTTGTGTAGGATTAGGATTATATATTCTATGAGGAACTGATACATTCATTAGATATGCATCATTTAATTCTACGGAACCTAACAAAGAACACAACTCGGGGCTAAAAACACTGTATTCTATATTACTGTTGGGACTTTTTTTTCTAGTAGGTGTTTGATTAGATTGATAAAAATTAGTTCGAGTATTTTCACAGTTTGTTAGAGGTATGTTTAAACTCCAGGTATAATCAAGATCTCCATCAATATGTATTGGGCTAGCCGTATTGGGTCCGAGAACAAAAATAGCAACCCCATATATATAATTTGTTAACCCATACTCATCTAACTCGCACAAAAGATCACAATCATCTAAAAAGTTATATTCCGGATAAAATAATCTAGTTGGCGTTAACTTTAAATCCTGTAAGGGTATCTTAGATAATGTATTTGATTGTATAGATTCTAGATTATTAATTTTTATTTTATAAAAAACACTCATAATTTTATTTATTGATAAATTAAGAGTATATAAACTAGTTAATCTTTATTTTCTTGGCGTGCTTTTTCTAATCGTCTTTCTAATTCTTCTGCCACTATCCAATCAGTTGCAGCTAGTCGAGACATCCATCCTAGCAATAGTCCTTTTTGAGCACATAAGGTTTCTGTTTTTGTAGGGTATTGGTAGTAGTCCAGCAGTTTGTTCAACTCAGCTAACTTCTCTTGTGTACGAGTTTTTGGCATGGACATAGTACTATTTACTGACTTGACAAACTGGTAAAAGTATGCTATAATTATGGCATGAAGCAAGGAAAACCATTATGGAATATCTAGTCGAAGGCAGTCCAAAAAAAGCAGAATTTGTTCGGGCTATTTTGCCTAGCATGATTAAGCAATTGGGCCTGCGAAACAGTCGTAAAAGTCTATTGGTTCGTATTGCCAATGAATGTGAAGGCATGGGTATGACTGTTCCACTTAATGGACTAGATAGTTATGTTGTTGTTGTAAAGCCAATGAAATTGAAAGATCTTGGACTTACATTAGCACATGAAATGGTGCATGTCCGCCAAATGTCCAAAGGAATATTACAGATTGTTAATGGCATAAATTACTGGTGTGGTAAAAGCTACACTAAGAAAACAAAATATTTAGACCAGCCCTGGGAACTAGATGCATTTGCAAGACAGGAAATTATTTTTAGAAAAGCGATTGAATAATGGCTCACAAGCAACAAGGTGTTCTGACACGTAGTCCTCAATGGTGGAAGCACCTGAGAGATTGGAAGCGAGTGTTTTGGAAAACTGAGCGTCAGGCTCAGAAGAAAGAAATAAAAAACGATGTATGAAGTAATAAGCAAGAATCATTTACCGCTGTTTTCGAGTGAAACACTAGATGGTGCAATGACCTTTGCCAAAATTGTAGGAATGTTTGTAACTATCAAAGGTCCAGACTTTGAAGTCTGCGGCATCTTTGGTGTTGATACTGTTAAGAATGGTCTGTGCCCGGATGGCATTGCCTATGATTGGAACAAAGCGAGCCGAATTGGCCGTGTTAAAAAGGAACGAACATAATGGAAATATCAAGGGCAGAACAAAGTGTTATAAAATATAATCTAGAACAGTATAGAGCAGATCAGGCTCGTTTGGACAAGCAACGTACTGAAGATTACAGTAAGCAGATTGAACAGCGAAGACTTGATCAGATAACAGCAGAACGAGTAAGTAGAAATCTTCGTCTAGATTTGGACAAAGGTCGTCACATTGATTTAGAATGTTAAGGAATAAAAATGCGTAAATTAGCAACCATTAGGCGGATTGATGCACTGCGTCCTATCCCGGATGCTGATGCTATCGAATGTGCAGTCATCGGTGGATGGACTGCTGTGGTTAAAAAGGGAGAATTCAAAGCGGGCGATCTTGCTGTTTACTGCGAAATTGATTCTTGGATTCCTCACGCACTGGCACCATTCTTGAGCAAGGGCAAGGAGCCCAGAGTGTTTGATGGCATTGCAGGCGAACGTCTGCGTACAATGAAACTACGTGGACAATTGAGCCAAGGACTGTTGTTGCCACTGTCTACAGTCTACTGCCTGCCACCAACTACCGAAGTTGATATTATGGGTGACGATGTGTCAGAGCCACTTGGTATTGTGAAATACGAAGCACCAATCCCTGCACAGTTAGCAGGAGAAGTCAAGGGCATGTTCCCAGGTTGGATTCAAAAGACTGACCAAGAACGTATTCAAAACTTAAAAGAAGAATTGGACTACTGGCTCGGAGAACAACACGCATGGGAAGTTACTGAAAAACTGGATGGCAGCTCAATGACTGTGTACCTGCGTGATGGCGAGTTTGGTGTGTGTAGTCGTAATCTTGAACTCAAGCCCAGCGAAACCAACAGCCTGTGGAAGGTTGCAGTACGCAATGATTTGGAATTAAAGCTTCGTCGTGCCAATCGTAATCTTGCACTACAGGGTGAGTTGATTGGAGAAGGTATCCAAGGCAATCCGTACAAGCAAAAAGGACAGGAATTTTTCTTGTTTGATATCTACGATATTGATGCTAGTAAATATCTAACTCCTGCTGAACGT
>ENA-OSIY01000475-OSIY01000475.1-marine-metagenome-genome-assembly--contig:-NODE-475-length-22478-cov-7.563234_pt1 | contig 22478 bp, 32 predicted proteins | sample MGYA00237884_ERZ534233 | MGnify/ENA primary metagenome ERZ534233 (study PRJEB26412, sample SAMN06343840) | marine metagenome | isolation source: estuarine water | place: USA: Columbia River Estuary... | reverse complement strand
CTCTGCGGCTGAGTTAATATCGTTAGAACCGCTACCGCCTGCTTGGTTTGCACCAACCAAGGCGTGTTCGATGTCACGGCGCATTTCCTTACCTTTCTTAGCGATTTGGTATTGGAGTTCTGAACCACGACCATACTTCTCAACAACGTCAGCAGTGCCTGAAGTTTGTACAACTTTAGAGAAAATCTGCGTGTAAGCTGATTTCAACTCAGTAGTATCAGCGGATGCAGAGCCTGCGTCTGCCCCTTCAGCTACCGCATTAGCGCCCACGGCTGAAAGTTGGTCTTGTTGCCACTGATGTAAAACAGCGGAAGCTGTGCTAGTGCCGATAGTTGAAGTGAATGGGGTTAAAGTAGGAGAGATGTCGTAGATGATGTCTTCGATGTCTTCCTTTTTACCTACCTGATCGTAGGTTTTGTAAGTACCAGTTACATTAGCCATTTTAAAAATTCCTTAAAATTAAGTTCGAGATAAGAGGGCTTGAACGGCATCATCCATCGAACCAGACTTTTTAAGACGATCACGCGCTTTGCGATAGTTGTCTTTCTTGCCTAAATCTTTGGGTTCTGCTTTCTTGCCCGACAAAGTTTTCTTGGGAGTCGCTTTTACTTTCTTTTGCGTCTCTTTCTTAGCCCGATCAAATTGCATAGCTTTGTACAGTGCCGTAACTAGGCGGTGGTCATGCACATCATTAAACTCTGTAGTGCCTACACCCAATGTCTCTTTTGCGTACTCACCAATAGAGTAATAAAGGTCATTGTTCCAGTTAGGTATCGTAGATTTGAGTACAGTCAAACTTTCTTTTGCTTTCTCAGCTAATTCAGTCTGTTGCTGTTGGTCAGACCGCTGTTGGTGTGCGTCAGCTTGAGACTTTATAAAGTTGTAAGTCTGTTGGCTTTGCTCGTATACAGCCTTCGCTTGCTTATATTGATCTGGATTTTCTACTGCGGCGCGTTCCCAATCTACGTTAGTGAAACGTGAAATATCGGCTCCTGCGGCAGTCAAGAGGGCGCTAAGTGTGGATTCGTAAGTAGCTGTTTGTTCATCGGCTTGCTTACGCTGTTCGGCAACAGCTTGCGTCTTCTTGGTGTAATCGGATTGCCTCATATAACCAAGTTTTATCTCATCAACTGACAGCTTCTCACCATCAACTTCAAGATAACCTTCGGTTAGTATTTCAGGGTCGCTTTCAGATTCTTCCTCAGTTTCTTCGGTTGGGTCTTCGACCTCCTCAGTTACTTCAGCTTCTTCTTCAAACTCATCCTGTGACTCTTCGATCACTTCGTCAGTAGTTTCAGCATCATGCTCTGCTTCTACTACATCTTGCTCTTCTTTTGGCTCTTCGGTTTGGTCTTCAGGGGACTCCAGTACAGCCGTCAGTCTAGCGATAATATCATTGCTATTGACTTCAGTTGAGTCCGTACTTGCGGTTTGCTCTTCTGACATCAGATATTTCTCCTATTTTACACTTCTTTTTGTTGTTTTGCCAACTCAAGGTTGTTTATCAACCCAGCAAATTGTTGTACAAACATTTGCCCTGCCTTAAACATCGAGTACAGGCGTTCACGTTCTTTTTCCGCTTCTGGTGGCGATGCCATAATCTGCTCAATAATCTGACGATTCATTTCTTCAAACGCCTTATTGAACACCGCACTGTTTAACATCTCAGTTGCGGCTTGTGCATCTTTAGCCATATCTCCAAAATCTTGCTCACTCATTTTAAACTCCACTATGTGGTTAGTTTTTGTCTTCTACGACCTGTCCGTTTCTTAGTAGAAACTTTCAGTGTCACCGTTTCTTTTTTCGACTTTTGACTTTTAGACTGTGCATACGCTTGGTAAAAATCTTTAGCATTTTTATTTAATTGATCTTTTCGCTCTTTTATCTTTTTCAGATAGGCGTAGATCGCTAGTGAATCATCCATTTATCATCCTATTGATACGTTGCGTTTTTGTTGTTTTTCAACTTCTAACTCTTTAACATCCATATCGATGTCGTGGTTTTGTTTCTCAACGTCCATTAGAAGTCTGCTGTCTTTCTCTTCCTCAACGTGTTCTTGCTTCTGAGTCTCAAACACCATTCGCTGATGCTCTTTCAACACATCCAACTCAAGCTGACCTTCCATAACTGCAACCTGTCTCGCAGTGATGTCCGCATTGAACTCAGCCTGCTGTTGAGCCTGCAACTTAGCTTCTTGTTCAGCCTGCTGTTGCGCCTGCTGTTGTTGCTGTTGCATTTGCTGAAACTGTGGACTGTTCGGATCAAACAAGAACGTGTCACTCGCCTTGATATTCAGCAACTCAAAGGCTCTACTGAGCATTGCGTGACGTTGTGGTGCGCCATACATACCACCCAACGATGGGTCTTGCGGATTCATAGTGAATTGAGAATCTAGGCTTAACAGCATTTGAGCCTCTTGCGCCTGCTCTTCAGGGGTAAGGGCTACCGCTACTGACATCTCTGAGCGTGAACCCATCATTGATGGATTTACTGGGATGAACTGACCATCCAACTCGATTAGCTTGTCCTGACTCTCGTTCTCAATCGCCAACTCATAAATGTCGTGCATTAGCGGTTTGAGGAAGTTTTCAGCCAGATTACGCGCCATCACCATGATTCTGCGGTTTGAAGCATTCATAAACTGCGTGATAAGGTCAGAACTGTTCTGCTTACTAACAACTGTGCTGTCCATGCCCCGCGCCATACGGCTCATACCACTTCGCGCTTCTTTCTCAGTTTCTAGGTTCTCAATCGCTTGGAAGACTGTGCCTGAGAGGTTAGGCATTGGCATTGGTCGTACAACAGACTCAGGGTTAGGACTGTTAACATCAATCACCGCCCCTACCCTGTTATCTAATAGGTCGCGTGGATTCTTAACCAACGACAGGTTAGCTACAAAGCGTGAGGTGTTAGTCATAAACGTATGGTCTACAACGCCTCGCTTCAAGCTAGACTGTGTTTTCTGGATGTCGAACAATACTTCTGCAAGGCTCATCCCGTGGAAGCGGTGAGGCAATGGGAACGGCGTAAAATAACGGAACGGTTTTGAACTTACGATCTCTACATCCAACAAGGCTCTGCGGCTGTGAAGCACTTTCAGGATTACACACTTCTGTAAGTCTTCACGATACTTCTTCAAGTAAGATTCATAGACAGTTACATAACCACGGTCATGGTCGCCATCCGCATCGTCATCGTGTCTATACCCATCTACAGAATCACGACCTAGCGATCCATCCTCATGCAGACCACGATCTTCATCTAACTTGTCTACTAACTCTTGCGAATACCCTTCGGCTAACAACTCACCTCGCGTTCTGCTTGTGCGGTGCGAACAGAAATCAGCATCGTCTTCATCAGTCGCACGAGGTGTTACTAGGAAATCTTCAGGTGGGATAACTTCTATACAGATTTTACTCTTATCAACCTTACGAACAATCTCACCGCTGTACGTCATCTGAGGCACATCAACAATCTGACCTGTCTGCGGGTCTTGTATCTGCCCCATCTGTTGGTTCTCAGCGTATTCAGTCAGCGTCACATTCGGGTCTGAAGCAATCATGTTGAAACTGGCTTCATCTATACCCTCAAAGGTTTCTTCCTCATACTCGTAATAGTCTTTGTAGTATCTCTTGACGATACCCGTCTTAGCGATCAGTGCATCATGGATCACATCGTGCAGAATTTTTGAACCTTTGTTTTCACGATAGAAGATGTAGTTAGCAAGTGCCGTTGCCATCTTAGCAGGCACAAAATCCTCTGAGGTTTGAGGGTCGAACCTACACACGTTGCGGTCTGCGCTGAATGTCTCCATCAAGAGACTTTTAACTGACTCAACTGCGTCAAATACGTCCATCGAAACGTGTTGGCTACGACCTTTACGCTCATTGCCAAGTGGCTGACCGTAGTAGTAACGATGACCCTTGTCTCGCTGATAACCTATCTCGCTCTCAGCGTATGAGTCTGAGGCGTTAATGTTTTTCTCAAGTGAGGCTAGTAGTTCTTTCTCATCTATCTCAGAAGCTATATTCATTACTCTGGTATCCTGATTGTCCATTGGTTAGTTGGTTACGCTCTGCCATGTTCTGACCAAAACGTGTAACGCTTATCGCTGAATAGCGCGTTGCATCCATCAAATCATCAAACTCTTTGTGGATTTTCCCTTTCTTTCGGTGGTATCGCCGAAACTCCTCAAACCACGGAACCAAATTGCTGAACACTTGCAGTCGTCCAGTTCTGAACCGTTCTAACATCTCCATCAACGCAGGCTCGACATAGTTAGTGCCGTCTGGGTTGGTAAATCTACCTATCATCAACACACCCGCCTCGGTATACATCTCAGCCAGTGTCTTTCCTGAACCTTTCTCTGTGTTATCCCCATCGTGCGGGTAGATAACAGGTATATCCTTGCCTCTACTCTTAATAACAGTTGCGTGTACGGCGGGTACTTCACCCTCTTTCTTGTAGCAGTCGTACACATAGATCGTGTCGTTGTCTGGGTTGTATGCTGTCCAGACACAGGTAGTCGGGTGCGTAATACCAAAGTCCACAGCCGCCAACTTCTTGTAGTGAGCAGGAATCTCAAACGGCTCACACTTAACAACCTCTTCCGCTATCGGGAATACCATCCCTTCACCCAACACGGGTATACCCTTCGAGCGCATATCACGCTGATACTCAGGAATCGCCTCTAATAACTGCGCTTTCGTCTCGTCCGTAATGTGTGGAGCATCGTTCCACGTTACGTTCTGTAGGTACTGACCCTTATTAGGCTTGTCCATGAACTGGGAAACTAACTCAGTCATCCCGTTCTCTGGGGTCAAAGTACCGACAAGGTAGCCGCCCTTACCATCATTACCAGTCGCTGTTCGCGTTAGACATTGTGGGTATATTGTGGGGTCGGTTGGCTCCTCATCGATCCATATATAGTCTTGCGAACTACCCATAAGAACGTGCTGTCCCTGTGTGTAACTTTTAAAACTTACAAGACTTGTATTCCCTGCCGCATGGTGTACTGCTACATCCCTCGGCAAGCGTGGTGTCCCCATAGCGGGGGTCACTTGGAAAATTTTGTTTTGCGGTATAAGACCTGAGCCATCGAACTTACCCTCACCGAGGTAGATGCCCATCAACTCCTTAACAATTACATCCCGCAACTGCTCACCCGAAACCCCCAAACACCATATCTTTGTAGGTCGCGTGAATCGTATACCTTCCCACCAATCTGGGTATAAGCCTGTGAGGTGGAACGCTACCTCTGCCGCCTGACTAGCAGTTTTGCCTACGCGGTTTGCCGCCATAAGCATTCTTTGCTTGTTATCAGTCCCCGCCTTGTAAAACTTTTTCTGCCAACCGTATGGCTCCCAATACTGGAGACGGTTTTGCGCTTTGTGCAGTTTTACAACACGGATAGCTTCAGCTATTTTTTCCGCCTTATTTTTTTGGTCTTCGCTCAGGGACAGACCGTCCTTTTTGCGAACCGCTTTTTTAGTAGCTTTTTCTGTCAAAACAAGAACGACCCCGCTGATCCAGTCGATGACAAGGCTCTCTCACCTAATCGCTTCATAGCTTTTAAGGGGTTAGGTACATAATCTGTTGAGTTTCTGTACGCCACGGCAAACTCTGGATCTTCATTGATACGAACCTGTGCCGCATCAAGCATTCTGCTAGACATCTCTGAGGGGTGCGTTTGAAGTAGTAGCTGATCTGGATACATTGCCTTTTCATCCAGTGCGCCTACTTCTTCAGATATTGCTGTAGCCGTAATCTGTCTTTTATTTTGCAACATCTCAAACAATCTAGCTTCAGGGGTAGAAGGTACGCCCTGAAACCCTGTTGCTGTGTCTTCCTTTTTTGCTTTTTTATATAACGGCATTTTTTGCCCTCTATGTGTATCTCTATATGTGCCCCCATACTGTATATGGCGGGAGTCCCGTTTTTGCGAGGCGGTTTTTTCAGGTTTGACCCCCACCCCCACAGCCTAAAAAGTTAAAAAGTGACACCATTAGCCTGTAAGTCATTGATTTATAAGGCAATCGTCCCTATCAGGTATGGGACGCATCACAACTTATCAGGGTCAACGCCTGCATCCTTTAAGGCTTTGAGGGCTTGCTCGATGTCATGCTCAACAACTACTGAGCCGTTGAGGTTAGCATCCACCTCGGTTCTATCCCGCCACCCTGCTCGGTTCTTCAGGAAGAATATCTGCGCTGATGTGTTGGGCTTCTCACCAGTTGCGGATTGAAACAGTGAGTTCGTCACCTCGGTGATGCCTGCCTGCTTTCCCGCCTTTAAGGTGCTGTCAAACCTATCATCGTCCCGTTTACGCCTCGCAATCGTTGACTCAGATATACCCATCGAGGTGGCGATCTGCGCCTCTGACAAGCCAATTGAAGCAAGCTGATACAGCTTCTCGTAGTCGATCTCTATCTTGTTGCCCAATGTTCTGCTCCTATCAATGACAGTTAATGAATTGAATTATACCGCAAAGGCTCAACGCTTGGTTGTGTGTCCTTCCAATGGTTGACTCACAGGCTAAATCTCAGAGCCTGTGAGTGCCTCAAAGCCTTACCCTCACTGGGCTACAGGCTCACAGGCTCAGTCTACTCACAGGCTCGGAAAATTAGCCTGTGAGTAAATATGTAATGAAATCAATGGCTTACGGCTTACTCACAGGCTACACAGGCAAAAACAACAAAATCGGTTGGGAAACTTTTTGGTCAACCTCACAGCTTTTGAGCCTATATATATATTTTCCTTATAAAGTAAAAAAAAGCCTGTGTACCCTGTGAGTTGCTAAAATTATGAGGTTCTATGCGGGTTACAGCTCACAGGCTCGATGCTCCTAGCCTGTGAGTAGCCTGTGTATTTCGCCTTAGCCTGTGAGTCAACCCCTCGATGACCTGTTGGTCGAGGCAGATCATCGACTGCGATAGCTGTTAACATGAATAAAACAAAGGCGCACCAGTAAACCATTGGCTGTCTAATCTCCGCAAAGGTTAAAAAGTTAAAAGGGGGGTTATTGAAGGGGTGCATTATAAAGTTATAAGGACACAACTTCTAATGCTATTAGGTTATATGCGGAATAATCTGAGGGCATAAAAAAAGCCCCTATGCGGGGCTTGTTGGTTTAGCTTTCTATGTGGCTCATTCTGCTACCTCCTTAATGTATCCGTGAATGGTGCAACAATCTGATGCAAGTCCAAATAATGGATAGTTTTTAAAATTGCCATAATCTAAAGTTTCTGATTCATAATCCCATGAGACAACATCAATATGCTCACTAAGGAAACTATCAACAAGGAGACAATCATTTTCTTCTAGGCTTGAATAGTCATCATTAACAAGCGCACTCATAGCCCAAGCAGGGAAATTATGATAAGTATATTTTTGCTTAATCATTCTGCCACCTCCTTAATATGTTCAACAACCTCAGATATAAAATTCTCTTCTACGCCCTGCGTAATTTCTTTAACGCCCTCCCATGTATAAAAATTTTCTTGAGCATCAACCCAGTCATCACCCATGACGTAATACTTGTTGCGGATTGTTTCAACAGTCTCAATATAAAACTTTTTCATTCTGCTACCTCCCTAATGCCTCCAAGCATCCACCCGTTGATTGCTATGATTTCTTGATTGTCATGGCAAAAAGCCTTAAAAGTGCCATCCAGATCGGTATTAGGGGCGGTGCTGAAGTGCAGATCATATTCACCCGCTTCCGCCGTGTATTCATCCCACCCCATGCGCGTACAGCAGTTGTCTGTCTGTGGATAGTTCATTCTGCCACCTCCGCTGTAAATTCTTCGACTTCGTGGTCAAACTCAAAATTATCTGGATACATTTCCGCTATCTCTTCAGCATCCGCAAAACTATCAGCTTTAATGTATGCATAGCTGACCACCCTTTTTACTTTATCGACTTTGAATGTTTGCATTACGCCACCTCCGAATCGGTTAATTTACCCATTAAAATAGTTACTCTGCAAACATCACTATTAATAACAATTTGCCCTAAAAAATCATGCTCAGAGACATAGCGCGTCCTGACCAACTCGCCCGCCCCATTATAGGTATTAAGCACATCAACTACAGTGCAGATTCTAGGATGCTTACCCCTTGTTTTATACGTAACGCCTATTAAATCGCTCATTACGCCACCTCCCTAACATTAAACAGCTTCCCGTTATGCTCGGTAAACAACTCTTCGACCAGTTCAATAGCTTCAGCGTTTAGGGCTACATACTGACCGACTTGGATAAGGGTGTGGAAATCACAGCCTTCAGCAACCAAACCGCTTTCAATAGCCTCATCAATAAAATCATAATTATCAACAGCCCACTTTCGGAGGTCGTAGTAGTAAACATCAATAGACGAATCAATAATCTCATGGACTCCCCCCATGTAGTCTAGGTGGTCGTATAGTTCACCACTGTCAGCAAAAACATCATCAGTCTGCACGTTGTTTAACATTAGATCTTTTATATCTTCTTTCATAATATGCCTCGTTTAGTTTTGTATACAATTAAAGGTTGTAATTCTGGGCGTGACTATCCATAGCCCACTGGCACTGCTCAACTTCCCTTTCAAGCATTTTGATTAGGCGCGTTTTTGATCTGATAACAGCCTCAAAAGCGTTAAGCCTTGCACGGCTATAGCCTCGCGGTCTTTCAAGTTTCTTGCTGAAACTGCGAATTGTTTGTCGTGCCTCTTTTATATCCTTACACGCCTGAGCAATAGCATATTGCAAAGTGCTGTTTGGATATTCTTTATAATTAAAGTCTGTCATTTTATAGCCTCCGAAACTAAAGCGCGTAGCAGTCATAACCAAACTGCGCTTTATATTGCTTGTTAAAGTTTGCCTGCTCGCGTTTTGGTAGATCAGCAAACATCTCATTGAGTCGACCCTGCGCTTTCCATTCTGCGTTGGAATGCTTTTGTTCTAAGCGGTAATATTTTGGGTCATCGCAACAAACGTCATCCATCTCACGATGATTGCTGTCTATAAGGTCGGACAACTTGCGGTCAGCTTTTAACACGCGCAGTAGCAAGGACTGATATTTTTTATTAATTGAGTTCATGTATAAAGTACCTATATAAAGTGAGTAATGTGTCAAATATACTTCCATACACTTTCATTGTCAACTTTTGATTGACTCATTAATGAATAAAAATTAATTAAAAAAAACCACCAACAAAACAAGGTTTGATGGTGGTCTAAAATTTGGCTCTATATAACGAGGAAAAACCAAGTTTGTCGCGGTGCGTTTGTCGCGGTTAATTTGTCGCGGTTAATTTGTCGCGGTTAATTTGTCGCGGTTAATTTGTCGCGGTTAATTTGTCGCGGCTAGTTTATCGTAGTCTTTCTGCCACGCCTCCGACACATCGCAAATGCCGTAATCGTAAATCTTTTCTTCGGGCTTCTGGTCGTAGTCATGGACATAACCAAACCATGCGTAATCCGAATCACCTTTGCCAGTGATTAGGTATATACAGCCAGTCTCACCCGCCTCACTAGCCTCTTTGGCATCCGCAAAGCTAGAACCTTTATACTCAGGCTCGCCCTCAATATCTACCTCAATCAGGTAGCCTTTATCCAAACCCCATTTGATGAGGTGTAAGTGTGCTTTTTCCATATCGTTCTCCTCAATTTTTGTATTATAACTATTACAGTTATGTTGTCGCCCCCTTTCGGGGGCTGTTTGCTTATTGTTTAGCTAGTATTTTGTTTACTCTCTCACAAAATGTTTCTTTCAACTCTGCATCTTTTAAAATCATATTTACCATTACTATTTCGGGAATACCTACCTCACTTGCCATTTCCGATGCTACCTTATTTTTGATTTCTGAGTTTGTCATTTTGTGCCACCTGTTTTAGTAAGTTATGCTTCACATTATAACCACTAAAGTTGTATTGTCAACCTTTAGTTGTCTATTGATTTTTGACCGCGCATAAAAAACCCCGCCGAAGCGGGGGTGAAGCTAATGCAATCAATGAGGGTTGATCGCATCGGGAACTGTCGCGGCTACTCAACCTCACAGCCGCACTGGTTACAAAAGACCTCATAGCTTACACGCGCTACGCTTCTGTCCCCATAAGGTTCATGGTCTACAGTCTCGACCTTATACACATCATCGCCATCAAGACCACCACAGGTGTCGCACCTATAATCGTATGACCTGTCGTCCTCATCATCATCATCGTTTTCTTCTTCCTTACCTATGTCCTCATCGGAGTAATCTTTCACATTGCCCTTACCAAATATAGCATCAAAATTAGCAGAGAAACTTTCAAAGTCCGTTGGACGTTGCTTGCTACCTTTACCCATTGTTATAACTCCCAGTTGTCGGGGTCAAACACATCGGACTCAGCACCTGTGTCCATTGTCGCCCACTCTATGTTTTTAAGATTATTAACTGACTCAAATATGAACCGCGAAGCCTCAACTGTGTTGATCTTTGCGTGGCGCATACGACTCGCGCCTTTTTGTCCGCTGTCTGTGAAGATCCCGCTGAACTCTTTGAGTCGCTTCCAAAAGACGTTCTCTTTAACGGGGACTTCAAACTTATTATTTCTCAGGCTACTGACGTAGATGTCATACACCTCAGACTTCGGAGATTCCTCACCGAACTGGACAACATTGCCTGCCACCCTGTTTTCACGCATCTCACCATTCATCAGGCAGTTGAATAGCCACGCGTTGATGGTGTCCATTGCCTCAAGTTTCTGATCGGTAAGCGCATCGGTCTGCGGTACTAGTCGCAAATTAACGCCCGTCAGATCGAAGTTGCGTAGGTAGTGGATAAGCGCGGATGCACCCCCAGAGTGATACCAGTTGTCGAGTGCCGCGAAGTATTTACTGTCTTGTTGGTGACAGGTCGAGACATCGAACACTGCGAATCTGCGCTCATCGAGAGAGGCGGGAACAACGTAGTCCTCGTTACTGGTAAACAGCACCCGTGTATAGTTTGGCGAGGTGTACGCATCGACACCCTTTCGCTCGATGGTGATCTCAGGGTTAGTCAGCAAGTCTTTCAACGCACCCTCAGAGGCTTTAGCCCCTGCCCAATAAGCCTCATCTGCTTGTAGCAGTAGTGTGTCTTCAAGATGGCGGTTAAAGTGACCAGTAACGTGTTCTGCCCTCGATACGATCTGATGGTGTGCCTTAAACAGGTGTCCGAGAAGTTCACCGAACTTAGTTTTACCTGTACCCTTCTGACCTCTAAGCACCAAGCCAACACCGACCTTAGTCATTGGCTTCTGAATGATTTGTGCCGCCCATGCGATGATGTAATTGGCGTGTACCTCGTTGCCGTCAGCGACAACATCAGTAACGAACTTAACCCACGGAGTCGCATCACCCTCACAGCCTTCCACCGACCAACCTCGCCAGAGGTTATAGCGGTCAAGCACTTCCATGTCGGGTGCAAAGGTTAGTCCTGCCGCATAGGTTCTACGCTCTGGATGCTCAAGCCACATATCGACAAGGTTAATCATCTTGGGCTTCTCATCGCCAGACAGGACTCGACAGTTCATGTGTTCTTTCTTCAAGTCTTCTAGCTTATATAAGACGATCTGATTCTTGTTTAAGTTCTCGCGGATGATTCGTGCTGAACCTTCTACATGAACAAACGCCCACTCCTGCAACATACGAGGCAGTTTTTCTTCTTTTATCTCCTCAGACACAACCTCAGTCTGCATAGCCTTAACTGTTGCAAGAGTGATAGGCGCTCTACCCTTTGAATCAAACGTGTTGTAGCGTTTCTCACACTCACCATCTTTATACTTACTACCTTTAGACGACCAATCTTCCCAGACCATCCACCCATCGTCCTCACCATCGAACTGGTGGTGCAGTGCCATGCCTACCTTTACCCAATCATCGTGGTGACAGTCGGGGTCGATAGTGTCTAGCATGATTTGCACTTCAGGCTTATTGATGTCTAGCTTCTGCTTAAACATAGAGAGGTCATCGGCATCCACAGGCGCTGATGCTTTAACGCCAGACCGCACAAGTTCCCAACCATCATGCTCTGAGGCTAACTCTTCAAAGTAAGCCACGAACTTTTCAGCTTGTTCTTTACTGATAACAGGGAGTTTGTTTTGCGGGATGTCTGCGATGCTCTGACCACGCACCCATCGGTAAGGTTGATTGGTTGCAGGGTGGATACCGAATGCAACGAACTGCTGACCATCAGCCAGTACCTCAACAGCGTGTTTAGAACCCCCTGCATCTTGGTACTCTGCACTTCTGATCTTACTAAACTGACCCTCAACCCGAAAAGGCACAATGCACTTAGGCTTCTGCCCTACTCTTATAGCAGACTGTCCGACATTCTCATCTAGCCAGTGCAACAGTCTGTGATTCATTGCCTTATCAAGACAATCAATATCTACTGCGATGGTCTTACGGCACAGTATGCCTATACCACCTTCAGCGTGACCATTACCTAGCCACGCATCGACATCATCATTGGTTGATCTGATGTCTTGCCATCCACTGATGGTCGGGAATTTCTTACCCTTTTTTATTGGCACAATCTCATAGCCTTTCGATACAAGATCATGTCCGTGTTCTTTTAAAAATGACATAATAGAAGCCCTCACTTCATTAAATTACTCCGCAACTTAGCCCCCTTATCGGGGGCATTTTTTTATAGCTTCGCTTTATGTGCAGTCGCCCATAGTTCAAGGTCTTGTATTCTTTTTGCGACAAAGGTGACTACCTCAAAAAGAGCCTTGCAAGCGAGTTCAAGCGTTGATAACAAAAAATTCAATCCTATTTTTTTCATGGTTTTTCCTATTTATATTTCTTGGTTAAATTCACGGATAACGTGAGGACAAAGTTGCATCCATGTAACAGCGCCTTCAGAAGCCCAACACATTTGTAATGCTCTATATGTAGGTATAAGCCCTGTTGATCGCCATTTGGATATTGCTTGCTTAGATACACCGATACGATCAGCTAGCCCGCTTGTGTTCGATGTGTGCGTAGCCGCAATGACACGATCAATCGCATCACTAACTGTTGCTACATCTTTCTTATCAATCATATATTCACCTTTATTGTTTATTTCCAACTGAAGGTTGACAATATAGGGATCATGGTCTACTGTGTCAACCGAAAGTTGAATAATACAACAATAAAAGTGTGGAGTGATTAATGAAACATAGTATTTTAGGTGCATCAAAAGCACACAGATGGATGTCATGTCCCGCCTCAGTAAAGTTAGAGGCAACTTTCCCAGAAGAAGAATCTTTTTACGCCGCAGAGGGTACAGCCGCACACGCACTGGCTGAAATGTGCCTTCTTTCACAGAAACCACCCGAAGAATACATTGGCGTTGAAGTCGAAGGCTTCACTGTCGATCAAGAAATGGCTTACCACGTTGCTACTTATGTTGACTACTGCAACATCCAAGAAGGTAAGAAAGAAATCGAGTTGAAAGTTGATTATTCGGAGTGGGCAGAAGGTGGGTTTGGTACTGCTGACTATGTAACAGTCCACGATGGTGTGTGTAAAGTCATCGACCTCAAGTACGGACAAGGTGTGAAGGTGTCCGCACAGCGCAACGAGCAACTGATGCTATACGGCTTAGGTGCGGCATATAAATTCATTGATGAAGTAGACACTGTTGAGATGACTATCGTGCAACCTCGCATGGATAACATCGACACCTACAGCATCAGAGCCAAAGACTTATTTAAGTGGGCTAACGAGAAGGTCAAGCCTGCCGCTAGAAGAGTGTTTGCTCCAGAGCCTGAGTACAACCCTACTCCTAAAGGCTGTCATTTTTGCAAAGCAAAGGCTACTTGCAGAGCGTTAGCTGAACACAACTACAACCTCACACTTTCTAGCTTTGAAAATTTAGAAGAGCCATTGGTTGTGCAAGTACCTCACACCTTAAATGTAGAAGAGATAGGTCATCTACTTCCAAAGATGGATGCACTTATAGGGTGGGCGCATGGCATACAGAAACACGCCCACAAATTACTTTCTGATGGTGGAATCTTACCTAACTACAAACTTGTGAATGGTCGAAGCCAACGCAAGTGGGTCGATGGCAAGGTAGCTGAAGAAAGCCTACTAGAAATTCTCGGTGACGAAGCATACATCACCAAACTAGTTTCCCCTACCCAAGCAGAAAAACTGCTCGGCAAAGCGAAAGCCAAAGAAGTTACTGATCTTTGGCACAAACCCAACGGCAAACCAACACTTGCACCAGAGAGCGATCCTCGCCCTGCGGTCAAGCCAGAGGCTGTCGATTATTTTTCAACTATAGAGTGAGAAGTCTTAATGAGTGTAATTACTTTAAAAAACGTGCGGTTATCTTTTCCGCAGATATGGACACCAAAAGCCTACATGGAAGGTCAAACAGCAAAATACAGCGCAAATTTTCTATTAGACAAAGACGCTGATAAAGATCAAATAGCGGAGTTCAAAAAAGCTATTAAGCAAGTAGCGACTGTTGCCTTTAATGGTGACATTCCTAAAGGTTTAAAAAGCTGTCTAGGCGATGGCGAGGACAAGGCGTATGACGGCTATGAAAACGCAGTGTTTATTAGCTGTAGCTCAAGACAGCGCCCAGTAATTATTGATCGTGACAGAACGCAGTTAGTTGAAGAAGATGAAAAACCTTACGCAGGCGCTTATGTAAATGGCGCAGTGAGCCTTTGGGTGCAAAACAATCAGTTTGGTAAGCGCGTTAACTGCAACCTACAAGCTATCCAGTTTGTCAAAGATGGTGACAGTTTCGGCGGAGGCGGTGTAAAGGTTGAGTCTGTGTTTGATGACATCAGCAAAGAGCAAGCCGCAGACGCAAATGATGATGACTTTTTAAGCTAACAAGAATGGGGCGTTATGCGCCCCTTTTTTTTAAGGATAAAAAATGAAAGCAACACTTAGTTACAAGTATGTAGGTGAACGCTTTGAAGAATTGAGTGGGCAAGTAGTAATAGTCAAAGAGATAGCAGAATTAGCTGACATCCCATACAAAACACTGCAAAACCGCATGGGTATGAAAAAAAGAAGAGCAACCTATTTTGATGAAGTCCACATAACTGATAAAGATTTACTGCCAAGAACAAGAGAAAGAAGAGCAAAAAGTAGATCAAACATTGCTGATGGCAAAAATAAACTCAGCACGGATTGGCTGAAGAGATCATTAGTATGAACATATCAATTGATTTTGAAACATATAGTGAATGCGATATACGCAAATCAGGCGCATACGCATACGCTGACCACCCCACAACCGAAGTGCTATGTCTTGCATGGTCTGTGGATGATGAACCACCAGAATTGTGGACACCAAACGACCCGCTACCCCACCGCCTTTTCACATTAATAGAAGCAGGCGGTGCAACAGTGTGGGCATGGAATAGTTTTTTCGAGATGGGTATTTGGAATCTTGTACTTAAGTGGAAGCCTGTACCCATCAATCAGTGGCGTGATACTGCCGCACTAGCCGCCGCACAAGCGTACCCCCGCGCACTTGGAAAGTGTGGCGAGGCGCTAGGTCTTGAAGGCGATGCCGCTAAAAGTAAACGAGGAAAGATACTTATACAGCGTTGCTGTAAGCCTTATCGTGGTGAGCGTGTTCGTGACCCACAACTTTATAAAGAACTCTACGACTACTGTCTACAGGACGTTGTTGCAGAGCGAGAGATACGCAAAATGTTGCGTGACCTCAGAGGCTTAGAGAATGACGTTTGGGAGTCAGACCAGAAGATTAACTGGCGCGGTGTGCGATTAGATAGGGACAGCATATATAACGCGCTTGAGATCATAGACAAGCACAGCAAAACCTTAAACAAGGAAGTGTATGAGATAACAGGGGGTGTTTTAGATAACACCGCAAGTCGTGCTAAGTCGTTAGCGTGGATAACCTCACAGGCTTACAGCATGACAGGTTACGACAAACAGTCAGTAGAAGCGGCGATATCTGATGATAACTGCCCTGATAACGTCAAGAAATTTCTTGAAATAAGGCAGGCACTATCTAAGTCGAGTACCAAAAAGTATGACGCAATGAAAGCCGTACTCGGTAAGGATGGCAGAGCGCATGGCATTTTGATGTACCACGGGGCGGCTACAGGTCGGTGGTCGGGTCGCCACTTCCAACCTCAAAACCTACCACGCCCATCTATTGATGATGTCGATTCTGTTATCGAGCAGATGAAAGCCAAAGACCCAGAAAAGATAGATATAGAACCTATGGAGGCGATGTCTAGCTGTCTGCGAGGAATGCTCATAGCCTCAGAAGAGCATAGATTGATGTGTGCTGACTACTCAAGCATTGAGGCTCGTGCCTTAGCGTGGATAGCTGACCATGACTCTGTACTTAAAGTGTTTGCGAACGGCAAAGACATTTATAAATTTACAGCCGCAACGATGTACAGAATACCTTACGAAGAGGTGGACAAAGATCAACGCTTTGTAGGCAAGGTAGCAACACTAGCACTTGGGTATCAGGGTGGGATTAGAGCATTCCAGAAGATGGCTGAGGTGTATGGCGCAGATGTTGATGAGCAACAGGCGCTAAAGATTCGCAACGACTGGCGTGAAGCCAATGACCCTATTGTAAAACTGTGGGTATCAACAGAGCGAGCCGCACGAAACGCTGTTAGCTACAAAGGGAAAGTGTACAAAGCCGCAAAGGGTGAATTTAAGTGGGTCAAAGGCGACCTACTGTTCAAGCTACCTAGTGGCAGAATCCTATCATTCCCAGAAGCCAAACTAGTTCAGGGCGATAGAGGCATGGACTTAGTATACAGCGGTATGAACAACCACATACATAGATGGGGTGAGATCAAAGCCTATGGCGGCTCACTGGTTCAATCTATTACACAGGCAGTCGCTAGAGACTTATTAGCTGAGGCGGTACTGCGGCTAGAGCAGTCTAAATACCCAGTCGTTCTCCATGTACACGATGAAATTGTGGCTGATGTGCCAAAAGGTGTCGGTAGCCTCAAAGACTTTGAAGAGATTATGTGCCAACTCCCCGTGTGGGCAGAGGGCATCCCTGTCGAAGCAGAAGGTTACGAGTCTGAGAGGTATCGAAAATAAGAGAGTCATACGTTGAAAAGAAAGTCAGCGACTACGCAAAAGCGCAGGGGTGGCTTTCTTACAAGTGGGTATCGCCTTCACAGCGAGGCGTACCTGACCGAATGTATTTTAGAGATGGTGAACTAATCATCGTTGAGTTCAAAGCCCCAAAGAAAAAGCCAACGCCCTACCAAGAGGCGATACATAGGCGATTAGCCGCAGTGGGTTGGACAGTACACATCATTGACGACATCGAAGAAGGGAAGAAACTACTGTGCTAGATAGAAGCAAGATGCATGAGTATCAACATAAGGCGGTTAAGTTTGTTAAAGCCAACAAGAAAGCCGCATTGTGGATTGATATGGGTCTGGGTAAAACCATATCCACCCTCACAGCTTTAAGCGATTTAATCAAAGACAAAAAGATTAAACGCACACTTATCGTTGCCCCGCTACGAGTGGCTAAACACACATGGGCTGAGGAGATACGCAACTGGGAGCATATCAATCTGCAATACACCATATTGGCAGGACTCACCCCCGCAAAGCGCAAAGCCGCAGTGTATGATGACACGCCACTGCACATCATAAACAGGGAGATGATTCCGTGGCTCGTAGAGTTACTAGGGCAGAAATGGCATTACGACTGCGTGATAATAGATGAGAGTAGTAGCTTCAAATCACACTCAAGTAAGCGTTGGAAGTCGTTTAGAAAGGTACTGGGTAAGATTAAACGCATGGTGCAGTTAACAGGGACACCCGCACCTAACTCCCTCATAGATTTATGGTCGCAGATGTATTTATTGGACAAGGGGGAGCGACTAGAAAACACCCGTGGTAAGTTTTTAGAGAAATACTGTATGACAGTAGGCAACCCACAATGGAATCAATGGCTAGTCAGACCCGAAAGAACCGATGCGCTATACAAGAAAGTTAAAGATGTCGTTCTTAGAATGAGCGCAGAGGACTACTTGGAACTACCAGAGCGAATTGATTTAACAATTGAAGTGGAACTGCCTGCCAATGCCCGTAAAGCCTATGAGGAAATGAAGCGAGACTTTCTCCTGTCATACGATAAGGGAGAGATATTAGCTGTCAATGCGGCTGTACAGGTGGGCAAGCTGTTGCAGATATGCAATGGTAACGCCTACACCGAGGATAAAGATTTTGTTGAGTTGCACCAAGAGAAACTTAACGAACTGGTACAAATCATAGAACAAGCCCAAGAGCCTGTACTGGTAGCCTATAACTTTAAAAGTGATTTAGCAGTCATACAGAAAGCCCTCAAAACCTCAGAGGTATTATCTAACGATCCAAAAACTATTGATCGTTGGAATAGTGGTGACATACCTGTGCTATTAACCCACCCTGCTTCTGCGGGTCACGGATTAAATCTGCAAAAAGGTGGCAACATTATTGTATGGTATGGACTCCCGTGGAGTCTTGAACTGTACCAACAGTTTAACGCTAGGCTACACAGGCAGGGACAGACAAAACCTGTGCGTATCGTACATATTGTGGCAAAAGACAGTGCCGATGAGAACGTAATGAAGTCTTTGACAGAGAAAGACGACACACAAACAAAACTTCTAAAAGTAGTACAAAGTTGATATATCAATTAAAGGTTGACTTTTATTTTTATATAGCGTAGTTTATGATGCAACTAACGTATATTCAAACTTGAATAATAGTTGTTTATTAAATTTATACGCTAGTAATGGGCAACGGATGCCCTACTTTTAGGAGAATATTATGGAGTTTAAAGATAGATTGATAAAAGCCTGTGATGCCAACGAGGACATACCTCGATTTGGTGCAGGGCGACAGACAATTATAGCTAAGAAAATGAAGGTCAGTTCAGAGGCTGTGCGTAAGTGGTTTCAAGGTGCAACTATACCAAGACCACAGGCTATGAAACATCTGGCTAGGATATTAGGTGTTGACCACAACTGGCTTGCACTTGGTACAGATTATTCAGAGAAAGCATCTTTGAAAGAAGTTGCACAGACTGCGGATGCGGCGACCTATGCTTTTTGTGGGTGTGCATTGTCAAACGGGCATACGTTTGCGCTTAACGATGATAATTCTCTGGATGCGGATTTGATTTTGATAAAACAGGGTGAGGTTATATATGCAAAAGTATTACCTGTTGATGTCCGCAAAGCCGCAAAGGCAACAGTAGCAATAAACAACCGACCAGAAAAGGTTAGAAGTGTTATTGCCGCCAGAAATGATCTTAGCGACATTAGTTATGATTTTTTTGATTTACCAAATGGATTTCCAACAGGCGAAATGGATTTTAATCAGGACGACAAAAAGGCATTCTTGAATAAGATTAGACTAGAGTCGTTTTTTTAATACCCAACAACGTAGGGAGTAGCAATGAATAAACCGTACTTAGGTGTTGAAGAACTTTCACACCTTATGGGGATGAGTCATCAAAGCGTACTCAACGCCATACACAGGGATAACTTCCCGATACCTACCTATAAACTAGGTAAGTTAAGAGTTGCAGACAAGTTAGTCGTGGAGGCGTTTTTTCAAAACCAACGCGAAATTGGCTTGGAACAAATATCAACCAAATAGTGGAGATACAACCATATGTTAGATATGCAGAACGGCATAGAACAAAAAGAAGACTATGTTAACCACCCCAAGCATTATATGCAAGGAAGTATAGAATGTATTAGATATTTAGAGGACAGTCTTGGAGATGGCTTCTCATATTACTTAGAGGGAAGTATAAAAAAGTACCTTCACAGATGGAGACACAAAAACGCAGGGAATCATGCGAAGCAAATAGAAGATTTAGAAAAAGCATTGTTTTATCTAAGGGCGCTAATAGAAGATGAAAAAGCATAACAATAGGAAATGAAAGGGGCTGTTAATTCAGCCCTTTTTTTATGCCTCTAATTCAATAGGGTTGCACTCAAGCATTTGTAAAACTTTGTTAGCGTTAACGTGAGTGTATCGTCTGAGCATATTAATATCTCTGTGACCACTAAACACCGCAACAACCATCGAGTCTAAGCCCAACTCAAACAGGCGCGATATAGCCTCATGCCTCAAATCGTGAAACCTTAAATCCTCAATGTCCGCGCGGATGCGCGCTCGTCTGAATGCGTGTGTAACTGACTTACTATTAACAGGGAATATAAGGTCGCGGGCGCGAGCATAGTCTTTATTGTAATTAGAACCGACAGGAATTAACGCACTTGACTCTGATACTTCTTGACGTTGAATTATCTCTCTAGCTTGCGGCAACAACGGAACCTGTTGATCTTTCTTTTTTCTAGGATGCTTACGCTCCCTTATAATTATAGATTTGCCGTCATCTTTTATATCTGACCAACGCAAACTTGCTATCTCACCCACACGCATAGAGGTGTACAGCGCAAACTTCACGATGTCTGCAAGCGGTATGGTGCAGTTAGCGTGTTTTAATATACTTTCTACCTCATCATCACTTACTCGCCTCTCACGCTCATCCGATGACGATATAACACCGAGTCTGCTAAGGTTAGCCACAGCCTTCTTGTACTCGTCAAGCTTAGGCTTCAAACGCCATAGGTTTTCCGCTGTATTTAACACAACGCCTATGTATGACATATCCATTTTAACAGTGCTTGGATGAACGCCTCGACCTACTGCGTATTTGTGATAAACATCCGCAGTTAAATCTCGCAACTCGTAGTGACCCATCTGGCTACTCAACTGCAATAGTGTGCACATCTTACTGCGACCAAAAGGTTTGATCTTATGTATCTCTGTAATGTACCTTTGAATAAGAACACCTAGCGTGTTTTTATCTTCGCGGTACGCGCCTAACTCTAAGTCGGCTTCTGTTTTTGCAATCCAAGTTAATGCGTGTGCGCGTTTAAGAAAAGTCTTAGTTATAGTGTTCTCGCCTTTCTTGCGAATAACTGCCCTGTAACTTACACCTTTTTTAGTTTCCCTTTTAGTGATAACACCCATACAATCCTCCTCATTTTTAACACTTTAACTGCGTATAATGTACAACTTGGTACAGTAACTGTCAACCAATAGTTGAATAATATAACTATAGACCATACAACTAAAGGGTTCCAGTGTAAAAAATGGTAACAAAAATGGTACAGTGCTAAAATGAGTTAAAATTATAAAAGATTATAAATCGTTATAAATCAATGATTTATATGATTATAAAAGATTATATAAAATTAGATAGGATTAGGTTAAGTTATTGAAAATAAACAGGAAATTTTTTATCGCTCCCATATGCCATGGGAACTGACTCGTTATAAATCAATAACTTATAAGGCAATGGTGCAAAAATGGTAACAGTGCGAGGGATCGACTTTAGACAGCCCGTTTCAACCTTCGGTGGGCAACTCCGAATCACAAGGTAGAGGAATACCTTTGGTCTTTGAGGTAATCATTCACAGTCTTGACATTCAAAACCGCCAAACTTACAAGCCAACTCAGCCGCTGTCGGAGTATGTTTGGCTTGCTCAATTAGTTCTTCAAGTTCATAACTTAAATGCTCTACAGCGTCTTGGGCATCATTAACAGGGGCGTTGTAATAGATTACTGAATCTAATACATCTAAAAGTTCTTCAGCTAAATCATTAAACTCCCACACGACACACTTGCTGTGAAGTTCTTTGACGTTCATACACCCACCCAGTGCGGTATGCTTAAAAGAACTAACCAAAGCCCCAACACAAAAGCACTTAAAAAATAATCATTTGCTAAATTTATTATTTTTCTCATATTTACTCCACGTTGCTCGTACAACTAATGGTTGTTTTTACGAGCGTAGTTATACTCATCCAACCTGTTTTCAATAAAGGGTATTGAGACAAGAGGTGAGCCACCCATGTCGATGGAATCCTGTATTTCTTCTTGTAGGATTTCCCAAACTTCAGGGTCTTCGCCATCAAACTCAGCTTCTTCTTTAAAGAAACGGCAGAGTTCCATAGCCGACTCCCCTGTCATCCATTCATCTACATACTCAATTTCGGGAAACTTCAACATGGAACAACCTTATTATTTTGTGATTGCTCATTATAGTCAACTTTGAGTTGTAAATGCAACTAATTAAATTGGGCTAAACAAAGAACCAATGGTTCGGGCGTTGTCTCTGCCTTCGCCATCTTCTAGCAATCGGATGTCGGTTATAGGTGAGAGCGCGTCTTGTGCGGGTGTTAGTTGTGGCAGACCCATGACACTGCGCTGTATATTTGCAGAGTTAAAAAAGTCTAAGCCTTCGCCTAAACCCTGTACGACACCTAACCCCATCTCACCAATCGCTTTGCCTGCTTGCCCTACAGTGTAGTTCCGCAAAACCTCACTGGGCGGGTTGGCTCTTCGCTCTCTGCGTGTCATGTCTTGTCTAGCGGTGCTTTCGGTCTGGGCTTGCGCCTGTTCTGGTGACATTGTTCCCGCTAATAC
>ENA-OSIY01000472-OSIY01000472.1-marine-metagenome-genome-assembly--contig:-NODE-472-length-22573-cov-8.128378_pt1 | contig 22573 bp, 17 predicted proteins | sample MGYA00237884_ERZ534233 | MGnify/ENA primary metagenome ERZ534233 (study PRJEB26412, sample SAMN06343840) | marine metagenome | isolation source: estuarine water | place: USA: Columbia River Estuary... | reverse complement strand
TTTCTGTCTGTCTCGTGGGCTCGGAGATGTGTATAAGAGACAGCATTAATTTTCCTTTACGAGATCCATGGGCGCCGTCCGCGAGTAGGCTGGCGCCTACGCGCGCGGCCATTTGACCCGCGATTTCACTCATGGCCATTCGAAGCGCACTTTGATCTTCCGAATTGCGCACTTCTTCCAGTGCCAAAGCGGTTATTTTTTTATCTGCCAGCGACTTGAAATAGTCTCTGTTGCGCGTGCGAAGCTGCAGTGCACTGATCAAGGTTTGCCCACCTCTCATCATCAAAATTTCATTAACTGTCGGTGGTGCAACCTTCGCAATAATGGCGCATTGAAAGACCTCTTCAGGCCCAAGCGCTATCGTGGCGCCTGCATTTGCATAAAGCGCGTCTGGAAAACCTGCAAGGGTTCCCGCTCCTGACTCAACGACAATCTCATGGCCCTGCGCTACTAAAATTTGCACACTTTCAGGTGTGAGCAACAACCGGTGCTCATTCATGGCGTGCTCCTTGGGTAATCCTATTTGCAATTGCGCACTTTTAGCATCTACCGCCAACCGTTCTTCTTGGGTTTCCAAAGCCGTCTCTGACCAACTGATGTACTCACTCATGGTTCCATTGTATTTCGTTCACAGTAAGTCGGGGGTAAAACTCAACCGTTCTGTACGCTTCACTTTCCGCATGGATGTACACGACACCCAATTCGTACGGTAATAAAGATCGTACATTTCCGCCCCATTCGATCCACATGGGGCAACCTTCTTCTAAATATTCTTCCAAACCCATGTCATAGGCTTCGTCTTCATCTTCAATACGATAGGCGTCTAAATGATAGCATTTCCCGTTTGCACCATGGTACTCTTCGATCAACGCGAACGTGGGCGAAGATCCTGCGTCCTCACTCCCCCAAGCCTGCAAAATGGCGTTACATAAGGTCGTTTTACCGCTCCCCATTGACGCCTCTAGAAGTGTAATGGGCGTTTCCCGGTGGGCCAAGATAAATTGGGCCAATTCAGGAAGGTCTTTTAATTCAACCTGTTCAAAGCGGTAGCCGTTATTTAGCGGTAAGGACTGCATAAGGAATAATCAATTCCTCCAAAGATACCCCACCGTGCTGATACGTATTGCGGTAGTATTGCACAAAATGATTGTAGCGGTTGGGATAGACGTAAAAGAGGTCGCTTAAAGCAAAGATGCATTCGTCGGCAATGTGCTGTTTAGGAAGACCAATTTTATTAGGATCTTTCACTACAAAACTATGCTTGGACTGGTAGCTCATACCATTGCCAGATTTGTACCGCAGGTTTGTAGTTAAATGTTTCGTTCCCACTACTTTCGACGGACGGTGCACATTTACGGTCCCGTGATCCGTGGTTAACACAACGGTAAAGCCTTGCTGACTGGCCCATTGTAGCATTTTAAGCAGCGGCGATCCCTCAAGCCAGGTTTTCACCAAACGACGGTAGGCGCTGTCGTCACTCGCCAATTCCCGCACCACTTCAGTATCCGTTTTCGCATGACTCAGTGCATCCACGAAATTATACACTACGGTAAGCACATCCGAATTCTTGTGCTGATGGATGGTGTCGTATAATCTATTTGCACCGCGAAGATTCGTCACTTTTTGGTAGACCGATTTTTTATCGCCTAATCCCAATTTTACCAATTGGGCATCCAGCAACTCACCTTCAAATTGGTTCTTAGAACCCTCCTCGTGGTCTTCCACCCAATACTGCGGCTGAGACGCCTTAATGTCTGCAGGCATCATACCTGCAAAAAGCGCATTTCTTGCATATTGCGTTGCAGAGGGCAAAATACTGTTGTACAAACCCTCCTCCTTGTGATGAAAATACGGCGAAAGTACAGGCTTAATGGCAAGCCATTGGTCGTAGCGAAGATTGTCCATTACTAAGAAAAAAACCTTCTCGCCCTCGCGCAATTGCGGTGCAACTACTTTTCCGACTAATTCGTGTGAAAGCATTGGGCGTTCACTACCAGAAAACCACTGTTGGTAATTGTTGGCAATAAAGCGTGCAAAAAGCTCATTGGCCTCCTTTTTCTGAGAAGCCAATACGCCTTTCAAACCCTCTTCAGGACTTTCATCGAGCTTGAGCTCCCATTGCAATAGTTTCTTGTAAAAAGTGGCCCATTCCTTCCAAGTACGCAACTGTTGCATGTCCATGGTTAGTCGTCCAAATTCCTGCTGGTAGCCGCGTGTAGCCGCTTGAGAAACCAACTGTCTACCGTCTAATATTTTCTTCAAACTCAGCAACACCTGATTGGGGTTAACTGGCTTGATGAGGTAATCTGCGATTTTTGACCCTATGGCCATTTCCATGATCTGCTCTTCTTCACTCTTTGTGATCATTACCACGGGCAATTCTGGCACTAAATCCTTGATTTTTTCTAAGGTCTCTAATCCCGATAATCCGGGCATATTTTCATCTAGAAAAACAGCATCAAATGCCGTTTCCTGAACCAAATCCAGCGCATCCGCGCCGTTGTTACACGTCGTGATAGCGTAGCCTTTGCCCTCCAAGAACAACAAATGTCCTTTCAGCATGTCTATTTCATCATCAACCCATAAAATATTTGGCATCATTCAGCGTTTTAGTCTTGTTAAAAGTAATGCGATTCCTGCCCCAAATCTCCCCCAACCTGTGCTATTTTTACCACACCGGCAAAACCGAGCATTTTGAACAATAAGAACAAAATCATTAACGACCCGATCTATGGGTTTATTACCATAAAAGATCCGCTCATTTACGAGCTGATCAACCACCCCTATTTCCAGCGTTTGCGTCGTATTTCGCAATTGGGCTTGACCTACCTTGTTTACCCTGGTGCTTATCACACCCGTTTTCACCATGCTATCGGCGCTATGCACCTTATGGGCCGCGCCATTTATACCCTACGCCAAAAAGGGCACGAAATCACTGCCGAAGAGGAACAAGGTGTTAAAATCGCTATACTGCTGCACGATGTAGGCCACGGACCCTTCTCTCATGCCCTTGAACACACCTTAATTCCCGGAGTGAGCCACGAAGCGTTAAGCTTGAAAATCATGGAGGAGCTTAACGTCACTCATCAAGGGGCACTCACTTTAGCCATTGATATTTTCACTAATAATTACTCGAAATCCTTTCTGCACCAACTCATTTCCTCGCAATTGGATATGGACAGGCTGGATTATTTACGTCGCGATTCTTTTTACAGCGGGGTTACTGAAGGCAGCGTCAACAGTGAGCGATTGTTAACAATGCTCAATGTCAAAGACGACCAATTAGTGGTCGACGCCAAAGGCATTTACAGCGTTGAAAAGTTCTTGGTCGCACGCCGACTCATGTACTGGCAGGTTTACATGCACAAAACGGTTCTGAGTGCAGAATTCATGCTCGTAAACATTTTGAAACGCGCAAAATACCTCGCCAATGAGGGCATCGAATTACCAGGAACCATCGCACTAAGGCATTTCCTGAATGCCGACTATTCTTGGAATGAGTTTGAAGAGAATCCTGCGGTTCTTGAAAAATTTGTTTTGCTTGATGATTACGATGTCATGAGTGCTATAAAAGATTGGACCAACCATTCGGATATCATTTTAAGTGAATTGAGTAAGCGCGTTACCGATAGAAATCTTCTTAAAATAAGACTACAAGCCACACCTTTTGCCCCTGAAGTTTCAGCACGTATTGGCGAGGCTATCAAATCTCAGTACGGCTTCTCACAAGGCGAAGAGCAGTACATGTATATCGAGGCAAAAGTCAAAAACCACGCCTACAACAATAAAAAAGGACATATTAATCTGTTGTACAAAGACGGTCATATCAGCGATATCAGTCAAGCAGCAGATCAAATGACCATAAAAGCTTTGAGTGAACCGGTAGAACGGCACTTTATTTGCTTCCCACGTGAACTCAAAGATTTATTATGAAGCATAACCCCATCACTTTAGATGCGCTTTGCAGTCGGCTTGAACTTTCTTGTCCGGAAGTACATGCCGCTGTCGAAATCACAGGTGTCGCTGCGTTAAATGATGCCCAACCTGGTGATTTATGCTTCTTGAGTAATATGAAATATGCTGCTCAGGCTGAGAAGACGTTGGCAAGCGTGATTTTTGTGAAAGCCGGTACCGCCATAGAAAGTAATGCGGTTTTGATTCCGTGCGATGACCCGTATCTGCGATTTGCCATGCATTTACGATACCTGGAGGCACAATACAACCCGCGCACAGGTCAAAATACTACGGCAATCATTGATGCTACAGCGAAAGTCGACCCAACGGCTATTATTGCAACTGCGGCTATTATTGAAGGAGATGTAGAAATTGGTCCGCATACCTACATTGGAGTGGGTGCAAAAATTCTGAAGGGCAGTAAAATTGGTGCACACGTGAACATTGAAGCCGGCGCAGTTATTGGTTCAGAGGGCTTTGGCTTCGCTCCTGATGCAGAAGGTAAATATCACCGTCTTCCGCAATTGGGCAATGTGATCATCGAAGATCATGTGAGCATCGGTGCCAATACCACCGTTGATCGCGCTGCCCTTGGGTCTACGCGTATTGGCGAGGGGACCAAGATTGATAACCTCTGTATGATTGCACACAATGTAGTCATTGGAAAACATAATGTAATAGCCGCCCAAAGCGGTGTGGCAGGTTCAACTAGAATAGGGAATCACTGTATGATCGGGGGACAAGTAGGCATTATTGGCCACCTCACCCTAGGTGATAATGTCAAGATTTACGCCCAGAGTGGCGTTATGAATGATGTTCCATCGAATAAGACTATCTTTGGCTCGCCTGCGCTGGAGCACAGGCATTTCCTGAAATCCTTTGCTGCCTTTAAACGACAAGGCAAATAAACTATGATGCAGAAGACACTTTCTAAAGCAATATCCTTTGAAGGAAACGCACTTCATACCGGTGAAGCGGTAAAAGTACAACTGGTTCCTAGCGGCGAAAATACAGGGATCGTCTTTGTGCGTACCGACCTTGAAAACGCAGAAGTTCCTGCCCTAGTGAAGTACGTAAAACGAACGGATCGTCAAACCATTCTTCAGAATGGAGACGCTACGGTGGGTACTGTAGAACACTTGATGGCAAGTTTGTACGCCCTAGGTATTGATAACCTTCGTATAGAACTTAATGGCAGCGAAGTACCTATTTTAGACGGTTCAGCAGCACCTCTCGTTGATCTCATCCTCGAAGCGGGTATTGAAGAGCAACACGTCGAAAAGAACTTCTATGTACTCGAAGAGAGCTTCACATTTAAGGACGATGACGGTTCAGAAATCATGGCTTTACCAAGCGATGAGTTTGAAGTGAGTGCATTGATCGATTACGGAAGCAGCGTTTTAGGTCCGCAACATGCGCATCTAGATAAGATGGTCAACTTCAGAGATGATATCGCAAGCGCCCGTACTTTTTCCTTTCTGCGCGAACTTGAACCATTACTGGATGCAGGTTTGATTAAGGGCGGTGATTTAAATAATGCCATCGTTTATGTCGACCAAGAGATTGCTCCAGCAACGCTTGATAAATTAAAAGCAGCCTTTAATCGCGATGATGTTCAAGTAACTCAACGCGGTACATTGAACAATATAGACTTGCGCTTTTCAAACGAGGCAGCGCGTCACAAGCTTCTAGACGTGGTTGGTGATTTAGCACTTTTAGGGCGTCCCTTGAAGGCGCGTATTATTGCTACAAAGCCAGGCCATGGAGTGAATGCTGAATTCACATCAGCCTTAGCAGCGAAAATTCGCAAAGAGGAAAGTCGCCCAAAAGCGCCTAAATACGATCCTAACGTTCCTCCAGTAAAAACCGTTGAGGATATTATGGGGTTGATCCCGCATCGTTCGCCGTTTTTATTGGTCGATAAGATTATAGAACTCACGGAAGATCGCGTGGTCGGCGTCAAAGCCGTTACTATGAACGAACCTTTCTTCGTTGGGCATTTCCCTGGTGCTCCAGTTATGCCCGGAGTGCTTCAAATAGAAGCTATGGCGCAGTGCGGTGGAATTTTGGCATTAAGCTCAGTTCCAGATCCAGAGAATTATTTAACGTTCTTCATGAAATTGGACAATGTTAAATTCAAAGCGAAGGTAGTTCCTGGTGATACCCTCATCTTCGACCTTTCACTCATCACTCCTATCCGCAGAGGTATTGTGCACATGCGTGGACGCGCTTTCGTTGGAAATACGCTTGTGAGTGAAGCAGAATTAATGGCTCAGATCACAAAATAAATGATCAGTCCCCTTGCCTCCATACATCCAGACGCTCGTATTGGCGAAAACGTTGAGATTGGTCCTTTTACCACCATTTCGGCGGATGTAGAAATAGGCGAAGGCACCTGGATTGGGCCAAACGTAACCGTAATGGACGGTGCAAGAATTGGGGCTTATTGTCGTGTTTTTCCCGGCGCGGTTCTTTCTGCAATTCCACAAGACCTAAAGTTTCAAGGTGAAAACACCACTGTTGAGATAGGCGACCGTTCCACGATACGCGAATGTGTAACCATCAATCGCGGAACCAAAGCCTATGGCAAAACAGTGGTCGGTCAGGACTGCCTTATCATGGCTTATGTGCACATCGCGCACGATTGCATCATAGGTAACCATGTCATTCTTGTGAATAGCGTTGCACTAGCAGGTCATGTGGAGATCGGTGATTATGGTATTGTCTCTGGACTTTCTGCTGTCCACCAATTTGTAAAAATCGGTGCGCATGTGATGATTGGCGGTGGCGCAATGGTTCGCAAAGATGTACCGCCATTTATAACCGCTGCAGGTGAACCCCTGGCTTATGCCGGTGTAAACAGTGTTGGATTGAAAAGGCGTGACTTCTCACAAGAAGATATTAATGAAATTCAATCGCTTTACCGCATCATGTACCAAAGCGGAATGAATGTATCGCAAGCCGTGAATCGAATCCAAGAAACGCATGGAAATCAGCCTTTAGCCGCTGTGATTTTGCGCTTTATTGAAAACAGCAATCGCGGGCTGATCAGAAAGTAATCCCAGCGCTATGATCGTACTAGAAGGATTACAAAAGAAATTTGGCAAGCAGCACATTTTACAAAGTGTTTCACACACCTTTGAAACCGGTTCAAAAACCGTTATTCTAGGTTCAAACGGATCTGGCAAATCCACGCTCATTAAAATACTCAGTGGTGCACTTGAGGCTACAGAGGGCGCACCTACTTTTTCAATAAACAATACGGTCATGGAAGCAAAATCTATTGGCCTCTGCGTGGGTATCGCAGCACCTTATGTAGCGCTTAATCCCATGTTTAGCCTCATGGAAACAGTCGATTTTCATGCACGATTCTGTCCCTTTCCTAAAGACTTTGACCAGAACGATTGGCTACAAAAAGCCGGATTGACCGCACATAAAGATAAACGACTCTCCACATTCAGTTCAGGAATGCTACAACGGGTAAGGTTGCTAATGGCCATCGCTAATAACAGACCCATAGTATTGCTCGATGAACCGCTCAGTAATTTGGATTCAGATGGGGTCCAATTCTATAAAGAATTGATCCATGCCTTCGCTCTTTCGAAGACCATTATCGTCGGAAGCAACTACCAGGAGGACGAATATGACTTTTGCACGAACGAGCTCCTTTTAGAGAAACATTACTAAATCCTCGCGCCACCAATTTGCGCTATATTTGACCAAAATAAATTTATCATGGCAAGTACTTCAGATATTAAAAACGGCATGTGCATCAACTTTAACGGCCAGCCGTATCAAATCATAGAATTCCTTCACGTTAAACCTGGTAAGGGTGCCGCATTCGTGCGTACAAAAATCAAAAATCTTGAAACTGGACGCGTTCTAGATAACACGTTCCCAGCCGGTGCTAAGATTGAAACCATTGATATAGAAAACCGTCAATACCAATTCCTATACAATGACGGCTCCGATTACCACTTCATGAACACCGAAAACTACGAGCAACTCACTTTTGCTAAAGAACTCATCAATGCGCCAGATTTTTTGGTAGACGGCATGATGTGCTATGTGCTCTTTCACGCTAGCGAAAACAGAGCCATGGCGGTAGAACTTCCGCGTACGGTGAATTTAAAAGTAACTTACTCTGAGCCTACTGTAAAAGGAAATACTTCCTCTAATGCTATGAAAACCGTAACGGTAGAAGGCGGTGCACAGGTACAAGTTCCTCTTTTCATCAAGACCGACGAAGAAATCGTCATCAATACGGAGGATGGGTCTTACAAGGAGCGCGCTAAATAAATCTTAATCTCACTCTCGCGAAAACAGAAAACCACCGCAAGCGGTGGTTTTTTTTATTTGTAGCCTGCACAGGGAAATGAATCTAAAAAAGAGTTTCTACGATCGTGTAGACTACGATGAACAGGAAGAACAGCCACATGGCGACGGCCACCTTCCCCCACGGAATGGACTTACCTTGCTCCAGAACACCTACAATGCGCTCCTCCAGCTCACCCAACCCTAGGGCTTCATACTTTACTTGTAACGGCTTTTGGTAATCTAGAATTTCCGGAGTGAGGTAATAACAATCCTCATCTTCAGCAAATTCTAACCAATCCTCCTCCAATTCGTAGCCATGCTCCTTTTCAAATGATTCCAATTCTTGACGAGTTATGGCTCGGTCACTAAAGGCGCGCTGTAATTTTATTAAGGCATCGTTGTTCATAAAGCAAATATAATCGTATTGGGACGATAGCGCTATCCGTTTGACTCATTGAAAAAGTGAGTACTGCTCGACAATAAGCAGAAATAAAAAAAACCCGCGCCTTTCGGCGCGGGTTCCTATATATAATAATTCAGGTACGAATTACATGTCCCAGAAGATCTTCGCAAAGGTATCATCACCACCGAATTTAGCGGCAGCAGCAGATACGCTCTCATTGTTCAATGAATACTCGTCTAGTGGGTAGCTGTAACGATTTGGCGTTACAGTTCCTGCTAAAGCCGCAGTTTCCATAGGAAGATTGTACTGACGAACAGCTGCATATGCTTCAGAAGCATTGCTGTACATCGCAATCCACTTTTGAACTCCAATTTGAAGTCCAGCAGTAGTAGCGTCATAAGCAACAGCCGGTTGAGCCAAATATGCAGAAGCATCTACACCAGCGCCTAACCACTCTTCCATAGAAGCCGTGATACCAGCATTATAGTGTGTAGCAGCATCACCTGCACCTGACCATCCTGCTACTGCAGCATGTGCCATCAAAAACTCTACTTCTACATAGCTAATTGCCGCGTGAGACCACGTTGGGTCTTCCAACGCAGTACCTGGCTGAGAGTAGTCGTAGTAGTTCACTTGGTAACCGTGTGGAGCACCGATAACAGAATCAGCACCACCGTTGCTCTTGAAGAATGCGCCACGACGTGGATCAGTCAAAGCATTCAGAACATTACCTAACGTTGATGAAGCTACATAATCAGTACGTCCACTTTGAACCAATGTTTCCCACATTGGGTGTGTATGCGGAGGTGCAGAAGAATAGAATAAACGCATATCGTCTGCAGATGACATAAATACACCTCCAGCGATCGCCTTCTCACCCCACGATTGTGCAGCAGAAGGATCAGCATCTATCATACGTACAGCCATACGAAGCATTAAAGAGTATGCCGCTTTTTTCCAAGCTGATGCATCACCACCGTAGATGATGTCAGATGAGCCAAAAGCATTTGTACCGCTTAATTGACCTACTGCTGCATCTAGACGGTCTAAAAGATCCGCGTAAATAGCTGCATCGTCATCGTATGCAGGAGTATTCGTCTCACTACTCAAAGATTCGCTGTAAGGAACATCACCGAACAGATCTACTAAGAAAGAGTAAGCCAATACTTCCATAACTTCAATAGCGCCCTCTGCAGCGACCTTTTGGTCGGCAGTTGCAGGTGTAATTGCTAAAGCCGTACGAGCCTCTTCACAGTCACGAATAACTGTAGTATACATACTTACGAAAGAAGAACCGTTTACATCACGTTCGTTTAACTGGAAATTAGACTCATCAGTATAGGTGGTCTGCGTCCAGTGCTGCGCCCATAGACGCAAGTTGTTCTGATTCACATTCTGTACAGAAACGAAATCATAGTAACCCATTGTTGCATTTGCAAACAAAGCGCCAGCAGGAACCGATTCAGGAGCCTTGCCGTTTACATTTAGATCACTTAAATCGTTTGTACAAGAAGTGATTGCGAGTGCTGCTGCTGCAGCGAATAATAACTTTTTCATATCTCGTTACTTCTTAGAATTTAACTCTTAAGTTCAAACCAACTTCGCGCAATGACGGGTAAGCACCACTTTGGTATCCTTGAACATTACCCGCTGATAAACCCGCTTCTGGATCAGAATAAGGAGTGTTCTTGTAAAGGATAGCAAGGTTACGTCCAACTAAACTTACATCTACACCAGCGATCGGAAGATCACCTAGCTTCGACGTAGGAACTTGGTAAGTAACTGATAGCTCACGCAATTTCACGAAAGATGCATCGTATACGTGCAACTCATTAGGCGCAAGTGCGTAACCTAAAGTGTTACCGTAGCCATTCATGTACATTGGAAGGTTATTCTCAGTAAATCCTGATGGGTTACCATCTGCATCAACTGTTACACCGTCCCACAATACAGGAGTTTCAATCTGAGGGTTAGATGCTTGTACATCAGCCCATGTCATACCACCACCGTCTTCGTTGTAAGAACGAATTGGGTTGCCGTATTCATTAGTACCCGCTTGGAAATCGTAAACACCAGTTGCATATCCGTACCAAGTATCCAATGAGAAGAAGTTACCACCCATTTGAGCGTCGATAAGCGCGCTCATAGAGAAGTTTTTGTAACGGAAGCTATTATTGATACCACCTCTCCAGTCAGCCTGGATGTTACCGATAGTACCAACTGCACCTCTTAAGTAACGTGCACCACCTCTCCAAGAAGAAGTCCACTCGTATACTACAGGAGCACCAGTAGCTTCATCACGTACGAAAGTGGTTCCATCAATGTTACCGTACGCCTCGCCTACAGTAGCAGTAATGTTGATACCACCCTGAACAGATGCCAACAGTAACGACTCAGAATCACCGAACAACTCTACTACAGTGTTGCGGTTACGAGACCAGTTTACATTGATATCCCATTGGAAGTCGTCTGTTTTTACTGGAGTAAAGTAAGCACTTAATTCAACCCCGTTGTTGTCGATTTGACCAGCGTTCACATACTTGAAATAAGTACCTGTTGCCGAAGAAACTTGAGCTGGAAGGATCTGGTTGAAAGTTGAAGATTGGTAAACACTAAAGTCTAAACCAGCACGGTTTTTCAAGAACTTCATTTCCAAACCAGCTTCTATACTTGCTGTGTTTTCTGGTAGAAGACCTGCATTGCGCTGAGTTGAAGGAGCAGAGGCAAGAGTTACACCACTAAATGGAGTACCGATACCATAAACATCAACTAAAGCCTGCGCAGGAGCATCAGAACCAACGTTCGCATAATTAACACGAGCTTTACCAAAGTCAAGACCATCTATGTCTAAGAACTCAGAGAAAATGAAACTCAATGTTGCAGATGGGTAGAAGTACGTATTGTTCTCAACGGGTAGTGTTGAACTAACGTCTTGACGACCTGTAACATCTACATATAGGAAGTTTTTGTAGCCGAAAGACGCCTGAGCGAACATTCCGTCAACACCTATTTGGTATTCTGACTCACTTGGAGCTGCAGGGTTACTTACTGAGTTGCTCAAAGCGTAAACACCTGGAACAACAAGACCTCCATTTGTTCCAGAACCGATAGCACTGAAAGAAGTACGGCGCTGGTTAATACCAACCATACCGGCAAAAGAAAGCTCATTATCTGTACCAAAGTACTTGTTCCAGTTCAAGAACAAATCGTTGTTACGCTCCGTGAAAGAGCGGTTTTGGCGGTAGTAGCTACTTACATCTACTGAACCCACTGCGATACGCTCTTCGCGTAATTCAGAATAAGTATCAGCTGACATACGACCTGTCAGTTTCATCCAATCGTTGATTTGGTACTCTGCCATGATGTTACCGATAATACGGTTACGTCCATCAGTAGAATAGTTCTCCAAAGCTGAATGGTAGAAATTATCAAAGTAATGTGGTTTGTAAGGAGCAGCAGCACCGTAACCGTAAGGATTCCAAGTGATATTTGCACCAGTCGCTTCGTACATTTCACGCTGTGAGGTCATGTTAGTTAAAACATTGTACCACTGACGGAATGACTGATTAGGGTTACGTGAATCGTACCCAGTACCATAGCGTCCTTGACCGTTTTGATCAACGTAATTTGCTTTTGCACTAACCGTTAGTTTGTCAGAAGCCTTGAAGCTACCAGAGAAACTTACGTTGCTGCGCTGAATCAATGAGCCAGGTACAATACCTGATTGAGAGAAGTCCGTTGCAGAAAGACGGAACGAAGCTTGATCGTTACCTCCGTTAATTGCGATGTTGTTGTTACGTTGAACTGATTGCTGCCAGAAAGAGTAAGCATCATTACCTTCTCCAGGTGCTACGTGCTTTCTAGACTGACCGTACTGAGGAGATAATGGGTGGATTGATTCCCAGTCGTATACATCCAATGATGGATCTATACCTAGACCCCAAGAAGCATCCTCGCCCATAGGCAGAGTCAATTCAGCCGTACCGTCACCATCTACATCGTAAGGTGTTGCACGTGCATCAATGAACGTACTATCACCATTAGGTAAGTAGTGGTAGTCAGGACCGTAGAAAGGACCGTAACCTGGACCATAAGATTGTTGATGACGTACCCAAGTGTCTCTGTTCACAGAACCTACAATGATACCCGTGCTAGCCGTGATACCAAGAGTTTTCTTTCCTGCAGACTTACCACTTTTCGTAGTAATCATAACAACACCGTTAGAAGCACGCGAACCGTAGATCGCAGTTGCAGCAGCACCCTTCAATACTGAGATGTTCTCAATATCTTCTGGGTTGATGTCCATTGCAGCGTTACCATAATCGTAACCACCGCGTCCGCTACCAACGTTTCCAGAGTTACCCGTAGCGTTAGAGATAGGCACACCATCTACAACGAATAATGCTTGGTTGTTACCAGTCAATGACTTGTAACCACGGATAACGACGTTGGATGAACCACCAAGAGTACCTGAACTCTTAATAGCTACACCAGCGACCTTACCACTCAAGGTATTCATGAAGTTAGCGTCCTTTACTGTAGAAACAGCTGATCCATCCACTTCCTGAGTAGCATAACCCAAGGATTTCTTCTCGCGAGAAATACCTAAAGCTGTTACGACTACTTCATCGAGTTGGCTTGATCCTGCCTCTAATGAAACTTGGAGGAAATCTGAAGAAGCAACCACTTCTTTTGTTTCCATCCCCATAGTTGAGAATACTAAAGTTGTACCATTAGCAGCTTTGATAGTAAACTTTCCATCAAAATCTGTTAAGGTCGCATTATTAGTACCTTTTTCTGATACCGCTACTCCTGGTAGTGGCTCTCCTGAACCAGCATCACTAACTACCCCAGAAACCGATTGCGCGATGGCAAAGTTTGCTGTGAGTACAAATAGTAGTACTGACCACAGTGACAATTTGTTTTTCATTGTACCTGTTTTTCTGTTAAACGTATGTTAAGCAATGCTAAATTTGAGGCTTCTACTGCTTATTTGCAAGTGTGAAGTCAAAATAATTGAGTTTTGTTAAGGATTTTATTGTCTCGATTGAGATATATTTAATTACGGAATTTGGGCTTTTGGTCAGGATTTTCACTAAAAATGCCCGTAAACACTAATATTAAGTTAGTGTTAACTGTGCGAGGTGCCTTTGGATTTACTGATAATTGAGAGCACTGCAATCATTGCTGTAAATCCCCAAAATGGCGCACTCGCCTTATCCATATCTAAGAAATTGTTCAAAAAGCCGTGTAAATAGTAAGTGATTAAACCTAAAAAAGCGACACGCAACAAGCCCTGATGTCGGATTGTAGGCAAATCGCGGTAATAAACAACAGCATTCACTACGACTTGGTATATAATGTAAAGCAGTGTCAACAAACCAATCAACCCACTCTCAGCCATGGGACCTAAATATTCACTATGAGCGTTACCGCGATTGCCTGCATTGGTTGAAATAATCGTCTTTTCAGAAGGTTTTTGATAGGGTGCATAGAGAAACATATACGTTCCAGGACCATGACCTAGCAACGGGCGGTCATTAAACATGCGAAGCGCCGAATTCCAGCGGTTGATTCTTTCCAAATTAGAGGCGTCTGTACTAACGTTGGTTACAGAGGCCACGTGCTCATTTAGATTATCAGACGAATCGGTTCTATTGCGCTCAAATTTTGAAGTGATGTAGGAGAAGTTGAGGCCTGCAATTAAAAGTACGAGAAAGGTAAGTGACCAAACTTGTGATCGGGATAATTTCAAAACGTAAACCATGTAAACCAACCCTGAGCCAACTAGAGAAAGCCAGGCGGCACGAGTGTAACTCAAGACTATGGCAATCGTTAAAATCACTAGCAAAAGAATGGCTACTGCGTTTATACCCCACGAGCTTTTACGAAAAGCAAGAAAGAGTGCCGCTGGGTAGAACATAGCGAGAACGGCACCGTAAGAAGTGTGCTCTTTAAACAAGGGAAACATGACCCATGTAGAGGTCTTTTTGGTAAATCCATACTGACTGTGTACGAATAAGGTGTAGATGGTTGCGGCAACCAACGGAACGAGAAACAACCAAAGAAAGATTTCTTTGTTGCGGTCGTTCTTTAAGAATAGATGCGCTAGGACGAAGTAATAAGGAACAATAAACCAAATGCGAGAAACCCATTGTTTTAGAGAGACTAGGGGCAATTCCGAAGTGATTGATGTTAACCCCATCCAAGCCAAATAAAAGTAAATCGCTATGCTAATGGGGTGACGAAGTATGCGTTTATCATACTCTGCAAAGAAGAACATCTTAACCAAGGTGATGAAAGTGATCAGCACCAACAAAGGTTCTGTTGGCACGGACAACCCCGAACCGCCCGTAAGATCTTCGAGCGTTACGGACAAGGGCGTTGCGAGAATAACGAACCACATGGCCCAATCTAATCGGTACAAGGTGAGCCACACCACAAATAATGCGGGCGGAATGAGGAAAGCATACCACTGTTCGAACATCACTCCTAGCGCGACGAGCGGCAGTGTGATCCCGATGAGCCAATAATTGGCCCTTTTAGTGGTCTGCAGTGAATCTAGCACAATACTAGGCCTGCTTCTTTAATTCCTGCAATGTCCCGCGAACGAGCAACAGGAATGCGACCATAATGAAAGCAGCGAAACCTACCGCGAGAATAAGAATACTACGTTTTGGATAGGTCTTACGTTCGGCAGGAAATGCTGAATCTACCTTGAAGGTTGCAGGAAGGTTTTGATTGACATCCACCTTCGCTTGATCAAACTTAGTTTTAAGTTTTACTTCCTCTTCTTTCAACAGCTGCAATTCATCGCGTATCGCAACATACTTCCCACCGTATTTTGCCAATGTATCCAGACGACTTTCCAGAGCTTTTACACGAGACAAAGGCGCACCAGCAGCCAATGCAATGGCGTATTGCTCATTGAAAACGGCACTTTGACTTTCGTAATCGTGCACCCCTTTGTAGCGGAGTTTGGTGATTTTACCTTCCATCTTCTGAATTTCACCCTGCAAGCTGTGGTATTCGTTTTTGACAATTTCTAAGCCCATTTCCGCGCGGCTTTTAGAAACTCTGCGTTTGGTCTTGTCTACTAGGAACGAGATGTAATTCGCAATGTCGGCGGCAATTTGAGGATCCGTGTCCATGACATTGATTTCAACCGACATGAATTGGGTACGGGCAAATTCAATTTTGCTTGCGTATTCCTTGAAAAGTTTCGTTCTACGGTATTTTGTGTCTTCATCAATCTCATAATGCGCCATGAGGTCGAACTTTTGAATGACAGAGTCTCTGATTTCACCTGAGTTCAGAATTTGCAGGAGTTGCTCGGCCTGCTGCTCGTCACCGTATTCGAAAATATCTTCATCACCGTATCCGTTCGACTGCGGCAGAAGGGCCTTTGATACCGAATTGGTGGTAGATGGGAAAAGGATAACCTGAGATTCAAAAAGAGGTTTAATGAACTTTGGTCCGCTGAAGGCAACTGCGACCACCATTGCAAGGAATGGGATGCCTAAAAGTGGCTTTCGGTTTTTGTAGAAAAACGCAATCAAATTTGCACTACTGTATTCCATAATTTTCTATTTCCAATGATTTAAATCTTTGCCGGTTAAGGCTTCTAATTGTTCTATTTGTTCAGTAAAAGCTTCTGCTAAAAAGCTTCGTGTTTCGGGGTCCAATTCCGGGGCGGCTACCTGAGTTTTCTTCTTGAGCCAATGCACTAGGGACTTTGGTAGTTTTTCGCGCAGTGGACTTAATGTTCGCATCGCCCATTTGTTAAGGGTTGCGTATTTAGGAACGGCGCCCACATTTAATTGGTCCGTTTGCTGGAGTACAAAAGTAGGCAAGTCCAGGTATTTCATGAGCCCGTCCATCGCCTTTTGCGGATTTGTGGTAAAGTCGTCGTACCAGATAATGTGCAATTGGTCCAGCGGGAAACATTCCAACCAGCGCTGCAACTGATTTGCGTACTGACCCAATTCCAAATAACATTCATCCTGTCCCCAATGCGCCGGGTGCAATGCTGCCTCACGTTTGAATGCCTGCAGTGGTCCCTCCTGCTCCATTCCATATTTTAGCGCCATGGTGTAATGGCTGTAGGCGCGGTCGATGGGATTGCGTAAAAGCAACACAATTTTCGCATCCGGAGCGTAGTGCCTTAGTTCTACTGGCGCCTTTGCACTGTATAAATAGGCTGTACTTGCATCCAAAAGGTACGTATGCTCAGGGTAGGTAGCAACCGCCTGATCGACCAATTTTTGATAATTTGCCTCACTTTCAACAAATCCAATATGGCGCTCTTCGAGCAGCGCTTTTTTGAAATAGGTGTCTTCATCCCACTGCAACAATCGGTTGTATTGTGTTGTAAATAGCGGTGTACGTAGGTCTGTACTGAAATGGCCCGGCTCTTTGATAGGTAGCGGTGCAATGGCAGGATGCTTGGCCAATGTCGCAGCGAGCGATGTGGTTCCAGATTTCGCTGCACCGATAAGGAAGAGGTTTGCCTTTGGTTTCATCATACCGGATTCTTTTTAGCCAAAAACGGGACGGTGATCAGGCCATGATACTTGTAGACGAGAATCCCCGCCCAGAGGTTCCAGCCGATCATGGTAGATGCCGTAGCAATTGCAGCACCTAAAGGCCCTAAAATCGGTATTAACAGTGCATTCAGTGCAATATTTACAGTTGCCATCACGAGCATGGTATTGCGTGCACTCTTCTCATAACCGGTCATGTTCAATACGTTAAGAACGGGACCGGCGAAGGCATTGGCTAATTGGCCCAAAGCTAAAATGAGCAGCCATGGATACGCCTGAACCGCTGATTCGACCCCAAACAACCCGATCAACCATGGACCAAGAATAACAATCACCAAAAAAATAGGACCAGCGGTGTATAAATTCAAGGTCGCCACCCTTTTGGCGAGATGGCCCATTCCTGATCCGCCAGAATGAAGACCGGCAATCATTGGTGTCACAACGGTGTTTAAGGCGAATTGGGCAAAAGTGATTAACGTGGTAATCTTAAACGCAATTCGATATACTCCTACGGATTCTTCCGGGAGATAATAACTCAGCATGAGCGTATCCGACCAGCTCATCACGAGAAAAAGCGCGGAGGAGATTAGCATGGGCGTAGCTGAAGCGAAAAGTCCACTGGAATAGGCTTTGGGTACGGGAACGTTTGGACGACACAAACGCAGAATATGCTGGAAGGACAATAAAAAGAACAATCCACTTAAACCAACGAGTGCTACAAGGGCCAATTGGGCGCTCCCCATGGTTCCAACACTCCAATCCGACCATGGTGCAACAAGTAACAGCACTGCGATCACTAAATACACCGTTCCGTGTTGGTTCAATGAAAAAAGTAAAGGCTTGTGCAAGCCACGGTAGGCTTCGGCATTGAACAACATTAATGTAAAGGGAACGATAGCGATAGCGGCCGTAGTTAACACAGCCGTTGGCGTCTGATCAAAAAACAATGCGGTGAAGGTTGCGGCAAGAATGAACATTGTCGCGGAGACAACCACTGTAACCCCTAAAACGCGTGTAAAAAGTTTTAAAAACAGCGGCCTTGAAGGCGCATCGTTCATTTGCTGCTGGCCCAAAGCTTTGACTAGCACCGTATCTAGTCCCCACCGACCTAAAGTAGAGCCGATCACAATAATGGTGAAGGCTACTTCGTAGACACCCACTTCGCGTTCACCCCCGGTAGTGCTTAGACTAAAAAGCAACACATAGCCACCCAATGCTCCAATAACCTTAAAAAAGAGCACAATAAAGCCACCCTTCGCTATGGAAGCAGTAGTGGGTTCCTTCAGAAAATCCAACAATCGATTGGCCATGGTTTTGTCCTCAACAAGGAATTGTCGGCGAATATACCGCTTTAGTAACGTGCAAGTCGCTGCTTTTGTACATTTGAAACTATGAAAATTGCGGTTAATGCTCGATGGCTGTTGCCAAACAAACTCGAAGGCACAGGGATTTATACCCTGCGTATGCTTGAGCAAATCATTCCCGCTTTTCCCCAGTATGAATTTCATTTGTTGCTCGACCGTAGTGTTGCCACGGACCAATTCTCTTTAAACTTCCCAAATGTTCACTTCCATGTTGTGGCTCCGCAAGCGCGTCACCCTTTGCTCTGGACCCTGTGGAATGACTTTTCCGTGCCTCGCGCACTGAAAAAGCTCAATATCGATTTGTATTGGTCACCAGATGGACTGCCCGCGAAAACAAAAATCAGGCAATGGCTCACTATTCACGATTTGAATTTTGAGCACCATCCAGAATGGGTTCCGAAAAATGTGGCCACCTATTACCGCAGACAAATTCGAAAAGGTGCTGCTCAAGCGCAACAGATCTTTACGGTTAGCCAATGGAGTGCTGAGGACATTGCCAGCACCTATACTATACCTGCTGAAAAAATCACGCTGACTTATAATGCGCCACAGCAGCGAATGGAAGCAGGCCAGATGAATACCGAAGACCCCTATTTCTGTGCAGTAGGCGCGCTTACTCCGAGAAAAAATCTTCGTACACTTTTACTTGCGTTTGATCATTGGGTTGCCAAAAACCCCACTGCAGTACACCGCCTAAAAATTGCCGGAGCAGCACACTTTAAAGACCCTGCTTTCGAAACTGTTCGCAATTCTCTGAAGCATGCGGATAGGATAGATTGGTTGGGCAGACTTTCAGGACCGGCGCTTGAAGCGCTTTACGGTGGATCCACTGCCTATTGTATGCCCAGTGCCATGGAAGGATTTGGCATTCCATTAGTCGAAGCCATGCAGTGCGGTACCGCAGTCATAGCCTCAGAGAACAGTGCTTTAACTGAAGTGGTGGGTACCGCAGGATTGCTCGTTTCTACTTACGACGTGGAGGCGTGGAGCGCCGCGTTACAACAGATCATTATAGAAAATTCGATCTGGCGTGAGCGAGCGCTGAAGCGAGGTGACTTTTTTAATTGGGAACAGAGTGCCGCTGCATTCATCGAAGCATTGCACGAATGAAACGTCAGCATTCAGTTAAAGCCATCATTGAAGCCGGTACCGATGAAGCGGGCCGTGGGTGTTTAGCCGGTCCGGTGACGGCTGCTGCTGTAATATTGCCGCCCGACTTTAAAAACGAACTGCTCAACGACTCCAAACAACTCACAGAAAAACAACGCAACCTGCTTCGACCCATTATTGAAAAGGAAGCAGTTGCCTGGGCAGTTGCCCACGTTAGTCCGGAGGAGATAGATTCGATGAATATCTTAAACGCAAGTATTGAAGCGATGCACAGGAGCATTGCACAATTGGACCCCCAACCCCACTTTATCGCGGTCGATGGGAACCGATTTCATCCCTATCAAAACATCCCTCACCATTGCCAAGTCAAAGGAGACGCTACTTACCAGAACATCGCAGCCGCTTCGGTCCTCGCAAAAACCTACCGAGACGATCTTATGCGTGAACTCGCACTGGCCCATCCTCACTACGGCTGGGAGCGCAATGCCGGCTATCCTACTAAAGGACATCGCGAAGGCATAAAGACGCACGGTGCTACGGAACACCACCGCAAAAGCTTCCAACTTCTACCGAGCCAATTGAACCTATTCGATTTGTGAAAAACTGTAGGATTTACACCCTAAAGTAGTGCAAACGGCAGCGTAGCTTTAGGTATAAATTCGCCACAAATGAAATTGGTCAAATTCAGTGCATTACTTCTTGTAGCAATCGTCTTTACACAATGTGGTAAGGATGCCGCGCCTGTCTCCGCTCCCGCAATGTTGCCCGTGGATGCACCACTCATTGTACGTATTAATGACGCTGAAAAATTCACAGCCTTTTCTGACTCCGTTTCCCTACCCTATGTACAAGCCATTGATGTCGCTATTCTAAATAAATACAGCAATGGACCTTGGACCGGTGCGTTAGTTGCCTCTGGGGCGGATAAATTTGATTGGATCTGGACCTTCAAAGACACGCTGGGTCAGGGCGGCTCCATGACGGAAAATGAGACCATTTATTCCATAGACAGCCTTTATGGGTTCAAAGTGGGGTCTACGTGGACGATTAGTAAAAAATCGGCGCTTTTGCAGGATTTATTGAACCAGCGCGCCAATGGGTTTAGCCTTGCGAAGGACGCCCAATTCTCTTCACTTTGGAACAGTGCCTCAAAAGCGGATGTCATGAACTTGTTCATTCAGCATAAAGAAATAGCCCCCGTAGGAAACCAATTCTTCCAACAAGATTGGAGTTGGATGACGCATGTCGCAGCATGGAGCGAAGTAGATTTGGCTTTGCGTAAAAATAAGCTCATCGGGACATCAGTTTCCCTTTGTCCAGACAGCGCACAGGTCTTCCTCAATACCTTCACTAGTAGTGTGAGGTCGGAAAATAGTAGTAAATATGTTGCTTCTTCATCAACCTACGCCTTAGGAATGAAAACAGGTAGAGTGGATGTTTGGCTGCGTTCATTTAATGCTTACCGCGCTCAAAAACAACGACTAAAACCCGCACAACGGATTACTAGTGAAGCGAATGTGGACCCTATCCTTTTTAGCACAAAAAACTTAACTGGAAATTTTATCCGAGTAGGCTATGGAGATGCCACCATTTGCCTAATCCCGCTAAAGGTAGGTAGCTCGAGTGAAGTGGCAGAAATACTCTCAGCACTTTCTTCAACTTCTGGTACTACTGATGGGCGCTCAAGCGGAACGCTTAAGGACACACATAAATTTCTGTTTAGCGCTTTGTACGGCTGGTTCTTTTCTAATCTCGGGACACCTTCATGGACCGTCAATAAAGACGTCTTAGCTCTCGCCCCCAACGCAAAAATTCTTGAGGTCTACATGAGTGAGATTGGCCTTGGAAAAACTTGGGATGGCGTTGAAGCATTTGCGCCCCTTGCAGAAACGTTAGACAAAGCAGACCACCTGACTTTTGCTACTAGTTTAAAAGCATATACCGCTACTCCATATTGTCCGGGCGATGAATGGCCAGGAAACTTTAATAACGCCCTATTAGGCGGCTCCATAGAAGTGAAAGATGAGCTAGCATTCGGTTCGCTCACGGTTCAGAGCCAAAAAGAGCAAGCGATAAGCAGCTCGTATTTATGGTCCACATCATTAGAAGCTCCTGTTAGTTCCGGACCATTCCTAGTTAAAAATCATAGGTCTGGAGTGAATAATGTTGTCGTGCAAGACGAAACAAATACATTGTATTGGCTGAACGAAGTGGGCGAAGTGCAATGGACGAAAAAATTGGACCACCCGGTCATAGGTCCAATTGAGCAAGTGGATTTATTCAAAAATGCCAAATACCAATTGGTCTTTACCACTTCCAACCAACTCCATTGTATTGACCTACTGGGAAGAAATGTGGAAGCCTTCCCTATCGAACTCCCATCGACTACTACGTTAGGCCTTACGGTAGTGGATTACGATAAGAATAGAAACTACAGGTTCCTTGTTCCTTGTGGTGATCGGTTGTACAACTTTACTAGTGATGGTAAACGGGTGGAGGGCTGGAAAACCGACGCATCCAATGGAACCCTAACGCAACGACCATTCTTATACCAACGTGGCGGAAAAGACTATATCATTACCTCGACCCTTGAACAGGCGTTCATTTTGAACAGACGCGGAGAAAGCAGAATAAAAACCAATGCACTTCCCGCCACTGTAAATCCTTGGGCACTTTCACCAAGTGATTTACCTAGTATTCTTCGCGCGGGTGATGACGGAGAGCTTCAAGAGCAAAGATGGGACGGTGCGGTCGAGATTCTAGAACACGACGTAAAAGATTTGATTGGCCTAGAACAACAGAGCTATGGACGAATTTATTGGTCGAACGAATCCGTTACCGTACAAAGTGGAAGCAACCGCTACAACTTGGCTATTGATAAC
>ENA-OSIY01000471-OSIY01000471.1-marine-metagenome-genome-assembly--contig:-NODE-471-length-22575-cov-10.747800_pt1 | contig 22575 bp, 16 predicted proteins | sample MGYA00237884_ERZ534233 | MGnify/ENA primary metagenome ERZ534233 (study PRJEB26412, sample SAMN06343840) | marine metagenome | isolation source: estuarine water | place: USA: Columbia River Estuary... | reverse complement strand
CAGCAGTAGATGCGATGGTTCGAAAGCTGCGCATTAATAGCGGTAAGTACCAGATCACTACAGCTAGCGTTAAGTTGCCTATAACCGTGATCAATGAGTTTGACACTGATGTCACAGTTAACATCTCTTTGCTTCCATTTCCATTGCTCAATCAAATTTTGTTCCGTCAGAGTTAATCCCATAAGTTCTACACTATTTTGTCGATTGGTTTTATCCTAATCCAAAAGTGGTTATAATGGTGAGAGATTTACGATGTATTGTATCGTCATTCGAGAAGAAGTTTAGAGAACATCAACAAATTGATTCGGGGTTACAGAATTGGAATGAATTAAAAAATACAAATATATTTGACCCAAATGATTACTACAGCGACAATATAAATATGGAGATTATTCCAATTATTCCAGTCCAGCAACAGCCAGAATTAAATCAATTTTTGAGCGGGAAAAAGCATATAGTCTATGACAAGATCGGAATGTCCTACGAGGATATTTGGCTACTATGCTGTGAAAAAATCCTATTTACCGTATATTCAACAGATGTCTCAGATATATATGAGATTAGAAACCTTATGACAGATCTATTTAGAAGAATGGATGACTCTGCTAAAGATTTAAATAAATTTAACACTGAGCAAAAGCTCAAATTTCACAGTATCCATGTGGTAGAAATATCACCTATAAGCCCTTCAGAAGAACTTCAGGGATTCCTTTCGGCAGACATAATACTTGAGGTCAAGTGTGCTAGGATTACAGGGCCCGACGGCAGATTTATATAGGTTGCCTTTTGATCGACTATACCGTAAAATTGGTAATGAGGTAAAAAGCCTAGCCAGCTTTGATTAAGATTTAAAACGTAAGTCAATATATATATATGTTTATTTAACAGGAGGTTTTACAACATGGCACAAAACACAGGTAATGCTAGAAATATTCTTGTTGGTGCGTCTCCACTGTTTCTATCAGTAGAAGATTCAACAACATCAGGATATGTAGAAAACTTGGTTCCAGGAACAGCCGTAGCAGGCGTATCTGGACGTAACAAGACAGTCCCAGCATTCAAAAATGGAACATCAGCAACACCAGGACCATACGTCGCAGGAGAGTCATACATCACGACTCTTAACGGAGTAGATACAGCATCAGGTTCAACAGCAACAACAGGTGCTGCTTACCGTAACGTAGGTTACACAAATAACGGTCTTCAAATTACTTACAACCCATCATACGGTTCAGTAACAGTAGATCAGCTTCTTGATACAGCTAAGCTGTTCAAGGAGACAATGGAAGTTATGATTGCAACAGAAATGGCAGAAGGAACTCTTGAGAACGTTCTTGCCGTATTTGGTCAGTCACAAGCAACTCTTACTGAAAGTGGTAAGAAGTTAGGTCTTGCAGCAGGTGCACTAGGAGAAGCTCCAGTTGAGCGTCAGCTAGTTGCAATTGGACAGGCTCCAACAACTGCAGAATCATCAAAGACTGAGCGTGTATATTATGCACGTCGTGTTCTTTCTGTACAACAGTCACAGTTCTCTTTGGCTCGTAACGCAGCATCAACATTCCCAGTAACATTCCGTTTGCTTCCATCAGGAGCATCAGCAGACGCAGGCGCAGAATACGGTACAATCGTAGACCGCACCTGGCTATAATTAATATTAATTAATTAATAAAATTCCCCTCAAGCAATTGAGGGGTTTTTTATTGCCCTTATATTGTCAATATGATACAATAATTAAGACTAGATCCGAGGAGGATTAAATGGCAACAACAGTATACGATGTTGAAGAAATTCAGCTACAAAATGGCGCAACAGTTAAACTTAAGCCTTTAACAATTAAAGAGCTTCGCAAGTTTATGAAAGTCATTCAGAAGACACAAGAAGTAACATCAGAAGACGAAACACTCACGATTCTTATCGAAGCATGTGCAGTAGCCCTAGAAAAGCAATTGCCTGAGCTCGTAAAGGATAAAGACGCATTTGAAGATACACTTGACGTTCCAACAATCAACCGCATTCTTGAGATCTGCGGAGGAATTAAGATGGACGACCCAAACCTACTAGCGGCAGCAGTACTGGCTGGTCAGAACTAGATCTAGCCGCTTTAGAAGGGGAAGTATTTCTTTTAGGTAATTGGAAAAATTACGAAGAACTAGAAGATAATCTTTCAATGCCAGAGATGGTCCAGACTTTTAAGTCAATGCAAAAAACGGAATCAGAGAAAAGAAAGTTCTTAGCTTCGATTCAAGGTGTTGAGTTAAATGAAAGCAGTAACCAAAATAAGGAGGAGTCGTCTTTCGAAGATGTTAGAAGAAAAGCACTTGGAATCAACGCATCAGCAGATGATATTGTTGGACTACAAGGAGCATTTGCCAGCGAAGCTGGATTCGGCATTGGAGCAGGATTAGGATACTCTATAGAGTAACATATACATATGGCAGATAATTTAATCACCACCAATATTACCGCCAACGCAGACTTTACGGGCTTAAGAACCCAACTGGCTGCGACTACTGCCCAACTCTTAAAGTTACAAGAAGTTACAGCGGGAACTAACGCTAAGCTTGCAAATCAAATTGCAGTAATGAATAAGGCGTTTGCAACAACGCTTACATCAACAGGCCAGTTCTCGCAACACTTCGTATCCCTCACTTCAGATGTAGAAAAGTTTGGCAGAAATTTAGACAGAGGCAGACTAAAGCTAAATGACTACTACAACACATGGAGCGGGCATACAAAGAAGACCAGCAACCTAGTTAGAGATCTTGCAAAGCAGCAAGTAATGCTTCAGCAAGCAATCATTCAGCCTGTAGGTAAAAACGCACAGGGCTTAATGCAGTACAACGTAATGGTTGCAAAGGGTCTAGATGAAGTAAAGAATAAGACAGCAATAGCAAGACAAGAGCTTGCCATCATGAACAAGGTGATGAATGATGGAGCAACAAGTCTTATTAACTGGGGTAAGAATACTCAGTGGGCAGGTCGTCAGTTAACAGTAGGATTAACCGTACCACTAGCAGCATTCGGTATGGCTGCACAAAAAGCTTTTAGAGAAGCTGATCAAGAGTTAGTCAGACTGCAAAAGGTTTACGGTGGTCTATCTTCAGTATCTGCAGTAGAGCTTGCAAAGGTAAGAAAAGATGTTTCAGAAACAGCAAGAGAAATTGCGGGAGCATACGGTATTGCATATAAAGATACAATCGGACTTGCCGCAGATTTAGCTGCAACTGGACAACAGGGACAAGCACTACTTGAAGCAACAAAAGAAACTTCTAGACTTGCGATCCTTGGAGAAGTAGATAGACAAGAAGCTATGAAGGCAACTCTTGCTATTCAGAATGCATTTAAGTCAAGCACTGAAGAACTTACACAGTCTATTGACTTCCTTAACGCAGTTGAAAACCAAACATCAACAAGCCTAGCAGATTTAGTTGAAGCAATTCCTAAAGCAGGTCCCGTTGTAAAATCTCTTGGTGGAGACGTAAAAGATTTAGCATTGTATTTAACTGCAATGAAAGAAGGCGGAGTAAACGCATCAGAAGGTGCTAACGCAATTAAGTCAGCAATGGCTTCTCTTATCAACCCAACAAAGGTTGCTAAAGAAATGTTTAATGGCTTTGGAATAGATATTGATCAGATTGTAACATCTAACGCAGGCAACCTAACTGCGACAATTATGGATCTTCAATCAGCCCTAGACAACTTAGACCCACTAAGCAAATCAAGAGCAATTGAGCAGCTATTCGGTAAATTCCAGTATGCAAGAATGTCCGCTCTATTTGCAAACTTAGGAAAAGAAGGATCCCAGACGCTTCAGGTAATGGATTTGATGAAGTCAAGCGCAACGGATCTTGCAAATATTTCAGCCCGAGAATTAGGTATGTTGACAGAGTCAGCATCTGGTAAATTTAAGAGAGCTCTTGCTTCAGTTCAAGCAGATCTTGCATCAGTAGGAAATCAATTTTTAACAATTAGCACAAAGGTTTTGGAAGTAGTAGATGGAATTATTAAGTTCTTCCAGAAGCTTCCAGCCCCAGTAAAAACATTCTTGAATGTGCTAGGAGGAATAACCGCAGTATCTGGACCAATTATTATGTTGGCTGGTGTTATGGGTAACTTTATTGGATATGTTATCAAGGGAATATTCCATCTAAGACAACTAGCCAAGGGCGGACAAGGATTTAAATTACTTACTCCAGAAATTATGGCAGCAGATGCTGCAGCTAAAGGTCTTGCTACATCATTCTACTCGGATACAGAAGCAACTATTGTATTAACAAATGCAATAAATACTCTTGCCGCATCATTTGATACTCTTGAAATAAAGGCTAACTCTGCAAAGGTTGCAGTACAGCCAGGAATCTCAACACTTGCAGGCGGAGTAATTGCAGCTGGAAGTCCAAGCGGGCAAAGATTTGTAGATAAGAATAACCCACTAGTTGGCGAAGCATACACAAGAGATATGTCTCATATGATTCCAGCTCAGACACAACAGCCAGGAACTATATTTGGAACAGTTCCAGGAGCGTCTCCAGTAAATGTTAGAATTGGTAAAAACCCTCAAGCATATATGAATGCGGATCTTCCAAAGATTCCAGGTGTTACATCTGTAAATGGAATATCAACAGGAGTTGTTGCACAAGAAGCAGCAAAATGGCATGCAATGACAGCGGCAATTGCAATGCAATCAGAAGCAGAAATTAAAGTATTAAAGGCTGAGGTTATGGCAACAGGCACAATTACCTCTGGACTAGCAGATTCATATCAGGCATTGCTACCACAATTTTCTGAAATTACTCAACTTGCTGCATTAGAAACCGAAGCAATTGTTAAGCAGCTTCAGGCAAGCAAGATAACAGTAGATCAAGCAAGAGCAAAAGTAATACAGCTAAATGCAACAGTTGAGGCAATGCTTGCAGAAACAACTGCTGCAACTGCAACGGCAATGGGAAGAACGGCAAATCTAACTACAGTTCCATTTACATCTCAACCAGTGGTTGATCCAGTAAGCGGTAAATCAAATATGAAAGAGATGTTCCATAAGGGATCAACAAAGACCCTAGTTGATAGAATTGCAAGAGCACTCGGAGGCGTAAGAACTTCAGGCGCAGGATATAATATTCAAACAACAAAGCCCAAGTTTGCTCGGGGCGGCATTGTTCCTGGAACAGGCGATACGGATACATACCACACAACTGCAGAACCAGGCGCATTTGTAATTAATAAGAAGTCAACAGAAAGAAATATGCCAACAATTAGCAAGCTACTTGGAGGCACCCCAACATTTAGAAATGCTGGGGGAGCGGTACCAGTTGTTCTAACTCCTGGAGAAGCGGTTATTCCAGCAAGTATTGCTCAACGTGACCCAGGGTTAATGCTTCAATTAAATGGCGGCCCAGGTAATACTTCAGGTATGGGAAGATTTGATGGCGGCAAAATAAGAGCACAAGCAGAGCAAAATATAAGAGGAGCATCTGCATATGTTTCAAGACTATCAATTCCAAAGAACTTTTTAGAGGACACACAAGTTAGACACGTAATGCATGATGCTGCAATACTTAATAAATTAGGTATGTCAGAAGTTGAATCAATTCGCACAGCAAAAAGACTGTATGACGAAGCAAGACAATATGCCTACGATCCTAAAACAGATACAATCGATGACAAAAGAATGCTTGAGATAAAAGAAAAACAAACTAGAGAACTAGATAAAAAAATAGGCGGAGGTTTATTAAAAGCTCCAGTAAGAACTACAAGCGGAAATGCGGCACCTACACCAGCAGGAAATAGAAATTCAGCTGTTCACCCTTCACCATCTTTACTTGCTACATTAACAAAAATGGGATTTGCAAATCCAGGAGAAGTTAAAAGATTACAAATGGAATTATTCGGAAGGTCTGCTTGGGACCCAGCATCACAAAAATGGATTCCAAATACTCACGGGTATACTACAGAACATGACCAAAGGGCAGCAAAATACGGATACAGCGCAACTGGTAATTTTGGTCAAGCGCAAGCAGGAAACAAGGATATAAATTCCTGGACAAATACATTCTCAAAATTAACACAAGGAAGCGATAATCCTTTTGAAGATAGATTGCCACAAACTGAAACAGAAAAGCGAATGGCTATCGATACAATAGGAAAAGTTTTGGGGCTAGGCACAGGACCTGGTACTGAAGAAAGAATTATCAAGGCACCATTAAGAGTAAAGCATAACTTTGGAATAACTAAAGTGTTTATGGATTTCTTAAAGTCTAAAAAGCCAGGAAAAGGATTTAATCAAGGAGGACAAGTTCCAGGAGAATTTGCACAAAAATTATTCCGAGGCGGCAAAGCAATGTTTCTTGGAATGCCTAAAACTATTAAGCAGGTAGAGGCTCAAAGAGCAGCTAAGGCTGCGATGGAAAAAGCAAATCAAGCAGTTAAGGATTCTAGATTTAGCAAGACTCCAGTAACTGATTATGATGGATTATTAGAGCCAACTTCTGGAAGAAGTTTCCCAGTTCCTGGGATTGGTGGAGTTTATGGCAAGGGCGGAGATAAGGTTTTTGTTAAGCCAGTACTAGATGAAAGAGCAGCACTTGCTGAATTAAGAGCAACTGAAATTGCTCGTGATGTACACGGACTACAAACACCTAACCAAAGAGTTGTTGTAATGAGAGACCCAACAGATCCAACTGGAGCAAGAAGAATACTAGCACTAGAGTCTAAGTATAATCCTGCGATAGCAAATCAAGATGGTAAATTTACAACCGATCAATACTTTAGACAACTTGTAGCCTCTTCATTACGTGGAGATAAAGATTTAGGTAGAGGAAACCTATCAGGTAATATTCTTGCAGATGTAGGACCAGCGGGAGTATTCTCTACAGCATCAGGAGATAGAAGTTACTCTGCAACAATGCCTTCATTTAAACACCAAGCAATGGTTAACTTAATGGGAGTAAAGGGAAGCGGAGCAAAGAAATTCTTTGCTGAGTCAACTGCAGGTATTCCAAAGGGAATGACAGCAGATCAATACAATGATCGTATGCTTCAAGAGATTAATGAGGCTTTGCCTAAGCTAAAACAAACAATAAGTAGATTCGATTTAAACTCAGAAGAGAAGGTTGTTTATAATGCAATGATTCAAAGACTCTCTGACGCAAGAAGACAGACATATGGAGATTTGCATGGAGTTCATTCATCATTAAAGATGTCTCCAGAAAAAACAATGACTCCAGCGGCTATTGCTAAAATGATTGCAGCAGATGAATTAAAGCGCAGACAAAAGGGTCACTCTGTAAGTCTTTCAGACAACTCATTTAAGACATCGGCAAATGGATTTATGGCTGGAGGAATGATTGGAAACATCCTAAAGGGCAAAGCAATGCATAGAATTGGTGCAGGTTTTGGACCAACAGGAGCACCTAAGCCTAGTATGTATGAGTCTGCTCCATGGGGTGTAAACTCTCTATCTATTAAGATGGCTGAAACGTTATTTGCTAGCACGGGATTAAGAAAAAATACTCAAAAATTATTCTATGATAAGTTTGCTGCAGCTCTTGCAAAAGAAAAGCCTTACGGTTATGTTAAAGATGCACAGGGGTCTTTAAAGAATGCTCTTGAGCCAGACGTATTAGATTCAGTTATAAGATCTGCTGCTTCGGATCTTATAGGAGATAGAGCTGTTCTATCTCAATTATCACCAATTGATAAAGACATACTAAGAAAGAAATTCTTAAATTGGGAATCTAAAAAAGATACACCACTTACAGACTCTTTAAAGCAAGTTATATTTGGTTTAGAAAAAAGAGAAATGGGTGGACCAGTTAATGCTGGGCAACCATACGTTGTGGGAGAAAAGGGTCCAGAGGTTTTTGTTCCTAGAAATGCTGGAGGAATTATTCCAAATAGATCTACAATGGCACAAGGATACAATATGGGCGGAATGATAGGGCCTCTAGTCGCAGCCATGGTTGCACAAATGCTAGGTGGTAAAATTGGCGGAATGGGTGGAACTGCACTATCTACTTTAGGTGGAATCATTCCATTCATGATGATGGGTGGCGGCGGTGGCAAGCAAAGGCCAGAAGGATTTACATATTCAGGTGCAGTTTCTGACAGAAAGACTGGACCAGTCACATCAAGAATGGGCGGACTTGGAACTAACTTAGCACAATCACTTCCAGGAGCAGGAAAAGTAGCATTAAAAGCAGATGCACTAGAGGCCAGTGGTTCTAAACTTGCACCGATGTTTGGCAGAATTGCTATGATGGCAACTAGAGCAAATGCTGCTTTGCTCGTAGCAGGAGTAGGCATTGCTCTTATTAATAAAAGAATGAGAGATCACAACGAGCATTTAAGAGTCGGAGTAACACAGTACGGGCTAACAGAAGAGGCTGCTAAAAAAGCAGGACTTAAGTTTACTGATTATAATTCTAAGCTTGCTGATACAGTTAAAAATATAGAAGCTATCCGAGAAAGAAACCAAATGCTTTTTGAAAGCATGCAAGATGCGGGGCTTCCTATTTCTATGACAATTGAAGAGTATAAAAAGCTTAAGAAAGAAGTTAAGGAAACCTATACCGATCAAATTAAATTAATTAATCAATCTAAGGAATCAGAGCTTCCGCAGGTAGCAATCGATATTAAGACCGCATTGATGGCCGCTGGAATGTCAGCGGATGAAGCAAGCAAAAAAATATTTGCAATGTTTAAGCTTTCTGATCAGGCAGAAAAGGCTGGAGCATTTACTGTAGGCAACCGTGCATTTAAAAATATTAGAACAGGCCAGGATGCAGCAGAATCTGCAATAAATAATTATGTTTCTGCTTCAGCAAATAATGGCCGTGAAGGCGCAAATGCAGTCAACACTGGCCTAATGGCTATACAGGCTGGAATTATAGATGAGATTGAAAAAAGCAAGAAGGCTGCAAAAGCAGACAAGAGCGGAAACACAAAAGTATTAACTGAATATCAAGCACAAGAAGCAATGCTTAAAAAATTAAACAAACTAGAATCTTCTAAGGCCGTACTTACTGCAGGAACTAGAGCAGAAATGATTAAGCAAAACCCAGAACTTAAAAAGATTATTAACCCTATGGATACAGTTGTTAGCCTATTTGAAAAGATGAGTCTGGGAGCAAAAGGCTTTACTGGGGATCTTTCACAGCTAGGCGCAGAAGCAGTAAGTACATTGTCTAAGGTTGCTGATTCAGTTGCTGCATCAGTTGCTGCAGCAAATAAAGAAGGCTTGCTAAAGAAAAATTACGCTGCGCTAAAAAAGCTAACAGACCAGAGAGATGTTCTAGAGAAAGCGGCTAAAGGCCAAAGTGCTCAAAAACAAATTGATACTAAAAACGAATTAAAGCGTTTGCAAAGTCAGATAGATGCAAACAATAAACTAGCAGATGCAAGATTAAAAGCACTTGATGCAGCAAAGCAAGAAGGTGACATTGGAAGAGAGATTGCTAAAAAGCAGGCAGAATATAATGCGGCTATCGCAACTGGAAATACAGCAGGTGCTCAGCAAGCAAGCCTTGATATGGAAGGGCTTCAGTCTACCCTACAATATAATTCACAAAAGAAGGCAATTGAAGATTCAACTAAGTTAGCCAATGCCCCTCTTGAGGCTAGAATTAAAGCAATCAATGCTGGGCAAGAAAAGATGTCAGACAATGCAGCGATTGCAGCAGAAAATTTAGGTGCATTAAACAAAAAGATTGCAACACAGACGCAACAGATTGATGATGTTAATCTAGCAATGACGACATTAAGAATTAATGCTTATGCTCTTGGAATGACGCTAGAAGAATATGCAAAAACACCTGAAGGCAGAGCTGCTTCTGCAGGCGTAGTCGGAAGCTTAAATAAAGCAGACCCTTCAACAATTGTCACTCCTAAATTACAATTAAAGAGATCGGCTAGAGTAAATAATCCAAGCGTAGCAGACCAGGCTTTAGGCTTTATGGGTAAAGTAGAAGGCGAAATCACAAAGGGTCTTGCATCAAAGGGAATCACTGTCGGTGCAATGACTGGAGACATTATTATTAATGGCAAGAAGATGGACGTCAGCCCTTCAAAAGGTGCAGTCAGTGTAACAAGTTTAACTGGTCCAAGAAATACAAAAACTAATGAGGTAGATATGCGTGAGCTAACAGCTGCAAACATATCTACAAAAATTGGAACTGAATTTGTTGATAAAAATGGACAAAAATGGAAAATCTCTGAAGGTCTTGGCGGTGGTAGAGATACGACATTTACTGTAGTTAAAGCTGGATACGGAACAATGAAGCTTAATCCAAAGGTTCCTACAATTGTTGGAGACCGTGGACCCGAATTGGCATTTGGCGGAATGGTTATACCTAATATGGCTAAACTACCATTTGCATCTCCAAGATATGATGTAGGTCAAGCAGCCAAAATGTTTGAGCCAATGAGCGATTCTAGAGGTGGCGGAAACGTAATTAATCTTACTCAGAACATATATCCATCTGAAGGAATGAACACAGATGCCTTTGTAAGACAAGTAGTATCAATGACAAAGGATGCCATTGGACAAGATGTTAAGTTAAATGCTAAAATGAAGGGTAACCCAATGAATGTGAGTATTAAAACATGAGCTATCCAATGACACTTCCTGTAGGATCATTAATTTATTTTGACACAGGCACAGACGCAAATACCCCAACTTGGACAAAATTGTCTGAGCATAATAGAGGCTCAGCGTCGGTAGACGTAGACAGAATTGAAAAGACTCAAAGAATGTCAAATGGTTCATTGAGAAAAATATGGATTGCTGACAAGAAAACAATATCTGCTTCTTGGGGAAATATTCCTACATATAGCACCATGACCGTAGACGGCGGAATGGGTGCAGAAGATATAAGAGCATTCTATTTAAATAAAGGTAAGGGAACATTTAAGGTTAAGATATCTTATAATGCAGTTTCTGCAAGAGATGAAATTATTCTAGCCTCCTTTACATCATGTAGTTTTACTGTATCTAAAAGAAATGTTAGATCTACTACAGCCTCAGTCCCGCAAGAGTTTTGGGATGTATCTTTCTCTTTAGAAGAGGTATAAAATGATATCTGTATCAGATACCGTCAAAAATGCATTAAATAAATCCGTTAGCGTCTCTGTGACCAATGGATGCCACCTTGAGTATAATATGAACGACTTGATCCTGGGAGCGTCTGTAACAGCCCCAGAAGGCGTTATAACGGCAACTCTGACCTCTAAAGACGGAACATACACCTACAGGCCATTTGAAAAGCTATTCCCAATAACAAGCATAATTGATCCAAGACGCCCAAAGAAGGCTGGAGTCCAGTATATGATTTCGGGAGACCCAAGCATCCCCTCAACACTTTCTGCTACGGGTATTGGAAGCGCAGCCACATATGCTTCTGCAAAAGAATTTAGCAAAAGACTTTATTTTTCTAGCACAAAAACAGCCTATAAATATTGGGTAACTCCCAAAGCGGCAGGCATGCTTTTATCCAACTGTATTCTAACTGTATCTTACCCAGCAAACAAGACCGCTGCTACAAATAAGATTGTTGTTAAGTTTGAAACATCACACTCTAAGCCAACATCATGGACTGTTAAACTAGTTAACTTGGCGGGAGCAGAGTCATTAATATACACTGGAACAACTTGCCCAGATTCTGGAGTAGTAAATTTATACTATAACGGAACATCTTGGTCAGAGACAGAGCCTGCTACAGTATCTGAGGGAATAAATTTAAGCGGATTGAAACTACAGATCAACTCTATTGATACTTCAGGCGGGTACCTAGGAATAATTGAAATATCAGCAAGACTAGTAAGAGATGTTACAGCATCCTTAGAGTCATTTAATATATCTCAGAACTCATCAGATCAAATAGATGGATTGGTTCCAGTAGGTGATGTCACAGCAAACTCATTAAGAATGAATTTAAATTCATATGATCGGTCATATGCCTACCATGACAGAGATATTCCTTTTAATAAAGCAAAGATTAATATGTATAAGAATGTAATCATTAGACCATTCACCATAGTCGAATCAGAAAAAATAAATCTTGGAGTTTTTTATATGGACTCCTATGAGGTAGACGAGTTTGGAGAAATTTCAATAAATGCGCTAGATGGTGCTAGGGATCTTCAATACATTAAACCGCCTGATATTGTAACAAAGGATATGTCATCAGTTGCAATTATTAGAAGACTGTTAGACTCAGTTGGATTTACAAACTATAAGTTTAATTTAGCTACAAATGACAATTCAATTGTAACCCCGTTTTATTGGTATACCGATCCCTCAAAGACGGTCTGGCAACACGTTCAAGACTTATGTAAAGATACACAGATGATTGCAGTATTTGATAATAATGATATCTTACAGTTCTACCCTAGAGGATATATTTTTGATAATACAAAAACTCCAGTGGCATCTTTTAGATATAATAACACATCAGATGGCAAGCTTGCAAACATAGCATCAATTGCAATTGAAAATATACCAAGCGTAAAGGCAATTAAAGTTCTTTACAGTCCACAAACTACATCTAATTATGATGGAGATGGAGACAAGGTCTACACATCTCCAGTAGTTCAACTAGGAGCCGCAGCCTTAATTGAGGACTTAGGTCCACCGCCAACAACTCCAGGTGCAAGTCTTGGAGTAATTAAGCTATCGCCTGTTCAGATAACTTCAGCTGCTGCAACACTTTATTCTTATACTGGATATTTAGTTTTAGGAAAAGAAATAATTGAATACGATGCTATTCAGTATACTTATGAGCCTTCCCCACCGATATCTGGACAGCCTACTGTTGAAAAATGGATCACATCTGATTCAGATATACAGGCAAGCCAAGCCCTTGCAAAGCCAAATAGCTTTAAGCCAACAGGTCAATATAGAATTAAAAAAAGAAATGCCTTTGATGTTGTTAAAAGCGATGATCTTACATCTTTAACTCATAGTGCTGACATAACATATTTGCAGGCAGAGTGGGAAGGAAGAAAGTGGGATTCTACAGTAGGTGGAGTAGGGGCATACACTACAGATAATTCTGTATTTACTTTAAAAGAGGTTTCAATTAAAGACGCAGATGGCAAGGGAGTGGGAAAAAATAATGATTTGTTCTACTCAGTTCCTAGATCAATGATGACCGTATTTGCTCCAGTTGTTGAGTCAAAGCCAAATGCACTAGATACAACCCTAACTGAATATATTCAAAATACAAAATATAGCCTTGTAACAGAAAAAACTGTTTCTCCAAAATACGCTAAGACAGACGGATCGGCTACAGAAAATTTTGTTATAGGCACGAACATGTACTTCCCTCTCTTGAAGAAGCCAAGCGACAGTCGTGCTACGGGAGAACAAAGAACTATCTCTGGACTTGCATTCTCATTAAATGCAAATAATACAAGCGGATACTTTTTGTCTATTGCTACATCACAAAATAGTAACGCAGATAAATCATACAGAGATATTAATTTTTATAAAATTGTAAATGGTAAGCCTGTAAAAATGACAGACCAGCAAAAAGAAGATGACGGTTCTATCGTTACAAACATAAATGGCGGGAAAATGTATAGGGTAGATATTCGTGCTAACTATTCAACTCCTACTGTTGCTGCAGGACAGCCGACACCAGGCAAAGTTTTAACTCTTAGGGTTTCTATTAATAATAAATCCTTTGTAGTTGTTGATCAAGATCCTTTTACTATAACTCAAAAGATAGGGCTTATGTCTCTTCAAGGAGTTTCAGCTTTTGACTACATCTATGCTGCTCCATTAACAATTGAGGAATTTACTTCAGATAGTTCTTTTGACCCTTACAAAGGATTCTTAGCAGGAGGTTTCCCTATAACAAAAACATTTGGAGATTTTATATTTAATCAAAAGTCTCAACAAACAAACACAACTTGGCTAAGAGAGTTTGGTCCAGTTGCAAGAGAGCTTAGAAGAATTCAGTCTAGATTTACAACTCCAGGGTTTCCTTTGTATCCAAGCCTTGTAAATAATAATGACGTAACTGTTGTGGGAGCCTCGCTTGATTTATTCTCAATGGACGTCTATGTTTTAAATAATACAGGAGCCTTTACGGCATTAGCAAATGATCAAGAAAAACAGTTTGTTATTATTGGTAACTCAATTGTTCCTTCAGACTCATTTGAATATATGGACCCAACACTTACAGATGCCCAGAAGGTAGAGATTGTTGGATTCGATTCTACGTGGATTCAAAGAGAGACGGAAGCAAAAGACTTAGCGTCTTGGATGTCAACTCAATGGTCTAAGCAACAAAAGGTTGTATCCCTAGAGACTTTCTTAAATCCAATTGTCCAAATTGGAGATGTTGTTGAGATATCCTATCCAAATAATGAGCTCTATTCTTCTGAAGATGTGGGTATTCCAAGCGGATTCTACGCTAGTAAATTTATTGTGTTATCCATAGACAGCACATACGATAAAGATTCCCCGCCAACAACTTCCCTGGCGTGTAGGTCGATTCATACATGAGGAAATGGTAGAATGTAAATATGAGTTATATGAAAAAGCCAGCCTCGTCAACAGCAAAAGAAAAGAAACTACTGCTTTTCCCTGGCGACCCTTTAATTAAAATATTAAAGCCAGACTATTATGCTCTCGTTGAACCAGGAAGCCTTAATGTTATATTTGATTCGGCAATTGATCCAGGAGATGATCCAGGAGATGACGATCCAGGGGACGATGATCCAGGGGATGAAACAGTTTTTTTAGCAGCTCCATCTTTATCTGATATTTCTCTTGTAAGTAAGACAATGGTAACTGATAAGAATAAGAATCAGTATGTTGAATTTGTATTTAATGTTAAAAATAGCGGCGGAGACACAGTGATAGGGGTAGAGGGTTATGGACAATAGCATGAATTTATTTGGAGAATACGTATTCTACGAAGACAACAAAGAAGTATATCGTAGCAAGAATTTAATAACTAAATTTGGTAAAAGATACCTGACGCAGTACTTAGCTGGTCAATCTAATACTAATCTAAAAGATATTGCAGTAGGAATAGGTTCAACTGCTGCAACAGTTAATGATACTCAACTAGGATTTGAGTTTTATAAATCTCCAGTTTCGATGAACAGTATAGATATTCAAACAAGCTCGTCAACAGGGATAAGCACGTATGGAGTTGTTTATAAAACAACATTGCCTGTAGATGTTGCAGGAATAATTAATGAGGTAGGACTTTTCCCAAGCATATCTTTGGGAAGCACTGATTATGCAAGTAATTCTATATCTACATTTGAAGACAACCAAAGCTGGAAAGACTCAGCAGGAGTATCTCCTACATCAGTTACAACACCGTTTCCTAAAATTGGAACGTCGTATCTACCGATTAGCGCAAGTACTTCGCAGTCAAAAGAATATTTCTACAACTTTAATCTAGACATATCAGGGTATAGCGCACTAGATAGTTTTACTCTTGCCTATTATCAAAGTGATACAAATTTAGATTATGTCTTCGTAAGAACATATGATTCTAGTAATAATTACTACGAGATTAGATTCCCAGGTAGCGCATCTATCGGAGACAAGATTAACTCACTAACGCTTAACAACCTATACTCCAGTGGGTTTGGAATTGGAACACCAGACCAAACAGCAATTGTTAAAATATCAGTGGGGGTAAAGGCAAAATCTTCAGGCGCAACAACTGCATTATTTGACGGACTAAGAATAAATGATGAGGATTCATTCAGAACTGACTATGGCATGATAAGCAGATCAGTTCTTACAACACCAATAACTAAGTCTTTAGGAAAGCAAATGGTTATTGAGTACAGACTAGGAATAAACTTTTAATGACAACAAGGGGATATGGCGATAGATGGTGGGAGCAAGACCTACCCGCTGATTTAGAAAAGACAAATGTAGCGTCAGCCGCATCTGCTGCTTCTACGTCTAAATCCTCTTATACAGTAAAAGTAATTTTGCCTCTTATTAAGAACAAGAAATATAAGTTTTGGTTTAAGTATGAGCACGAAAATGCAGATACAAAAGAGAAAAAGTTCAGCGACTCGTCTCCGATTTGGACAGAAACTTTTGCTATCCCTAATTTAACCAAAGCTGTTCAGAACTTAACATTAACGGCAGGCTCTCAATCTTACGGAGTCAAGTTTACACTTGACCCAACAAGCGTACAAGAAGATGTAGTTATACTTGAAAGTTTTACAAGTGACTTTGCTTCTCAAACAATAGTCTATGTTGGAACTTCTACAAACGTTTCAATCCTTACTACTGGAGCCACAGCCTTCACCCCACGTTGGGTAAAAGTTAGGTCTAGAGACAAGTGGGATGATTTAAATATATCAGAAGTAACTGCTGGACCAGTCACACCATTTAGCGCAGATGTTGACACGACATATACTGTTGCAAATCCAACAAATCCAAGTGCAAGCGCATCAATTGATCCGAAAGACTTAAGCGGATTCAGTCTTGTCTCAACCATTAATTGGACTCAGTCTGCAGATACAAAGACTGCTGGTTACGCACTAAGATGGTCAACAAATGATCCATCAGTAGTTGGAGCAACCCCACTTTGGGAGTATGCATCTGTAAGCGGAAGATCAACAACTTCCTTTACTGCAACAGGATTAATTCCAAATACAACATATTATTATCAAGTTGCATCAACAACACCTTACGATGTTGTAAACTGGACTGGTGCTGCAAGTGGAACATTTATTGCTTCCGATGCAGATGGAACAGCAGCAGGCGCATTAGCAAGACTTAAATCTTTTATAGCCATAGGCGGAGCATCACAAGACCTATTTAAAATAGGAACAGGAATATCCCAAAGTATAAACTTAAACACAGACCCACTTACAGTCCCTCCATTAACTCCAGGAACTTACCACGGAATTATATTAAATAAATCAACTACTAATGTTGGCAATAACTTCTGGCTTACTACTGGACAATTTAGAGTTGGAAACCCAACAGAGTTTATGTACTGGAATGGTACAAACTTATATCTAACTGGAAACATAAATGCAACAGGCGGCAAATTTACAGGAAACGTTCAGCTTGCTATTCCAACAGGCGGAACAACAAGCGGAACACTCTATGCTGGAGCAAACCCTACATCTGGAGCAAGAGTAAGATTAAGTAGCGAAGGTATATTTGCGTATAATTCTACAAGCATAGACAATACAACAGGATTGACATTCTCTTTGCAGCAGTCAACTGGTCAAATAGATGCAAGGTCTGGAACTGTTGGCGGCTGGACATTAGCAACAACAGGATTTTCATCCTCTAACACTAAAATTGAAAACACTGGAATTATAACTTTAGGAGATACAACAGGAACACTTAACTCTATTGTAAAACTTGACGCATCTCATCCAACATACAGAATGTGGGTTGGATCTCAAGATGCCCAAACAGCTGCTAATAATCATTTTGCAGTAACAAAAGAAGGAAAGCTGTTTGCGTCTGGAGCACAAATATCAGGTCAGCTTGTAATAAGCAGTGGCTCTACATACGATTCAATTGTTCTTGCATCTAGCACTGCTACATCAGCATCTAATACTGCAACATCGGCTTCTAATACAGCAACTGCTGCATCTAATACTGCAACGGCAGCAAGCAATGCTGCTGGCACAGCCCAGAGTAGAGCTGATTCAGCCTATAATCTAGCCGTAGCGGCAGGAAATGCTGCATCTGTAGCAGATGGGAAAGCAGTCGCAGCAGCAGACGCCGCAGCTTTAAAGATGGCGGCTGGTGATATTAATACTGTACTCGGATACAACACAACAGTAATTAACGGAAGCAGAGTAACAACTGGAACAATTGATGTTGCAAGACTAAACATCACTGGTGGAGACACGACAAATGGATTTGCCGTAGATGGCAATGGAATTCGTGGATATAGCGGAGGCACCCAAAAGATAAATATTAGCAGTACTGGAGCCATTTCTCTAAGAGGAGAAATTTTTGCAGAATCAGGAAATATTGGCGGATTTGATATTGGATCAACGTATGGGGATTTAACTGCACAATCAACATCAGCAGTAAGACCAAGACTTATATTCGGAGACAAAGTATTAATAGGTTGGATTAGCTCCAGCAACTACGGAGTTAGAATAGGTAACGATTATGACACAACAGATGCTAGATTTATAATAAACACAGCAACTAACGTATTTAGAGCGTCTATTGATACCACTAGAAATCAAAGAGCTCTTGAAGTTAGCAACACCGTAAGAGCTATTAACCTAGAATACACTACAAGCCTTATCGGACCAACATCTTCAAGAAGATTTAAGGAAAATATAACATACCTTCCAAAAACTTTTTATGATAAAATATTAGATATAAGACCAGCGTCTTTTGTTTATAAAAACAATGAAGATGTCCTTGAAGAAATTCGTGGATCTCACGGACTCGGATTAATAGCCGAAGATCTTGAAGAGGCGGGCCTAGGCTATTTCGTACAAAGAGATATGCAAGGAAGACCAACTCAGCTACTTGATGCCCATGAACTATCTTTCCTACTTATACCTATTGTTAAAGAAATGAAACAGGAAATAGTAGAGCTCAAATCTAGAATAGAAACATTGGAGAGCGTATAATGATGAATTTCTTTTGCTCAATTTGCATAAGCGATAAAATACTTCACCCCAGATATATGGATAAAGATATAGCCATAGGGGACTGTGATACCTGCGGGTCGGAACTTCAAACAAGCTGGACTAGACCAGAAATAGCAACGGAAGAACAGCTGACCTTAGAAGAATATAATCGTATACACGGGCTAGACAACAATACGCCATAATGGTATACTGTAAATCTATCAAGGAGATATAATGGAAAAAGCAGAACTAGTAATTCAAGCGCTTCAACAGCGTATCGGAGAGATTGTCTCACAATATGAGACGCATATAGCAATCCTTAGAGCAGAAATAACACAACTCTCTGAAGGAAATAAGTCACAGGAAGTTCCAGCGGAACAAACAGAGGAGTAATAGATGGCTACAAATCCAATACAACCTGGGGATCCAGTAACAGCAGATATTATAAATAGCTTAGTATTAGATATCGCAGAATTAAACAAGACTAAGGCAGGATCATTTTCTTTAAGCCTCGCATCTACTGGTGGAGATCAAAATAAAAATGCTGTATCTCAAAAAATATATAGCACCATTAAAACATTTGAAGCTAATGCAAGTAAGAAGCCGCAGATTAAATGGGATCTAACTGCAATGAAATTTATTAATCCGCCAAGAGTTTGGTGCCAGCTGGTGAGCAAGGGCTCATATGATGGGTCAGAGTTTGGATTTAAAATACAGGTGTTAAGCGTTTCCACAACACAAGCAATTTTTGAAGTTAGAGGCAAGGGATTCAAGACGGCTAAATTTGATCTTTATGTTTTTGCTGTAGAGGTATAATTCCCTATTGACAAGCTGAACCAATATGTTACAATTACTGTAACACCAAAGTCACGTACCCGTGACTTTTTTACATATTAAGGTAGACAATGAGTAACGATTTAAAATGGATGATCTCATCCGACCAGCAATTCCCATATCAAGATGACAAGATGATTGCCCTTTGGTTTAAGGTAATGAAGTGGTTTAAGCCAGACGTTGTTGACTACCTTGGTGATACAGATGATCAAGCCTGCTATAGCAAGTATACAGAAGGACGCTCAGCAGAGTTTTTAAACCTTCACAAGACTGATAGCAGAGATCTTATTGTTCCAATGATGCGACATGAGGCAAAGGGCGCAAGAGATTTTTATACAAAGACACGAGAGATGTTGCCAGAAGCGCAACTGTTTTCAGCACTAGGAAACCACGATGTTAGAATTTTTAATTATGTAGATGCAAAGCTTCCTGACTATATTAATGAAGTAACTCCAGAAGCACTTTGGGGATTAGACTCTCTGGGTTATGAATATATTCACTATAACGAATTGCCTAAGCGCCGCTTCGGAGATATCCACGTACACCATGGACTCTCAATTGCAGCAACTGGTTCTGTTCGCAAGGACATGGAAGACCTACAGGTATCTTTAATTAGAGGTCACTCTCACAGAATTGCATCTCACCTAGTTACTTATGAATTACGAAACGGCGGAGAAGGAGAAACACTTCGAGGCTACGAGCTTGGGCATATGTGTGACGAAAAGGGTCCAGGAATGAAGTACATGCAACACCACGACTGGCAAAAGGGATTTGCTATCGCTCATATTGTCAATGATTATCCGCATATACAGATGATCCACGTAGCGCCTGATTATTCATGCGTTGTTGACGGGAAGTTGTTTACACTATAATGTGGTGTGGAAAATGTGGTGGTAGAGTTTTTGTAGACAGAGTATTCTCACAAAAGCTACACGTAGAGTTGTTCTGCATTCTATGCGGGAAAAGAAATATGATTAATAAAGAGACGAGTGCTTTCGGGAAATGGCTAGAAAAAAGAGAAACAGCAAACTCAAAAAACTACGGTATTTCTTCTTAAACGATAAAGTACATAAGGTTTTGAGGTCATCTAGATCTAAAGATGAATTAGTTGCTTGGTGCTACCCTGATCATAAAAGAGTTATGTACTCTTACTCTCAAGTTGAAAAGCATATGGAAAATGCTTACAGCATGAAAGACGTCTCTGGGCTTTTAAATAAGCACACGGTAACTCTTCACGATTATATTTTAGAGGGAAAAATTAAAGCTCCCTCAAAGATATATCCAATCGGAGATCCAGAAAACAAAAACTGGTCTAAGTATATGTTTAGCCAAAAGGATGTTTTGCAGGTGCACGAGTTTATATTAGACTCAGGGCATTCTAAAAATGTTCCTTCAAGGGCTGAATTGCTAGGTCTTTTCAAACACAACATTATATTGTATACTAAGACTGACTCGGGATTCGTACCAGTATGGAAGGCGGAGTAATGAACAGAAGTATTACTTGCCCTACGTGTGGAAAAGAATGGGAATTGCGATGGGGCATATTCGCCCATGATAGTTTATCTAGGCATATGAAGGAGCACAAGTGACAACTAGAGTTAAGGTGGACCTCTCGTTCACACGCAATTTAGGCAATTACGAAAGCATCAAGATAGGTGTTGGCGTTGAAGATGATCTCCGCTCTGGAGAAAGTGTTGATGCGGCAACAGAAAGAGTTTATAAGTTTGTTGAAGACAAGCTTATTCAAAAGACTCGTGAGGTAGAAGAAGAGCTCAAGAGTGGCAAATGAGAAACAGCCATATATTCTTATAAGCCTTTACCTTTCCCTATATAAAGAAAGATACAACAAGGTTGTAACAATAAACAAGTTTCGTGAGAAGTGGGCTATGCAAGATGTCATTGATAGTGTAGGATATGACCGTGCAGTTGAGTTGTTAAAGTATTACTTTAAAACATCGAAGTCTGGCCATCCGCTAAACTTTTTTTACAACAACTTTGACAGAATAGACAGCTTAGAAAAAGAGATTAAGAAGGATAGGGCAGTACGCAGTATCCTTTTAGAAGAAACAAAAAAGATGGTAGAGGGCGAAGAGTGAATACAGAAGCAACCTTAATCTCTGCAGTGTGTAAGAATAAAGACATTAGTACACTACTTGCAGATAACGTTGATGAGCTATTTACATCACATAGAGACATATGGGAAAGCCTAAAGTCATACTACTATAAGTTTAAGGCAGTGCCAGAAGCAGGCGTTCTTATGGAACGTCATAAAGACTTTGAGCCAGTAGAGGCCAAGGCTGAGACGGGATACTACCTAGACATATTAAAGAATGAGTTTATTTCAAACAAACTAAAAACTATTATCTTGCGTGGAGGATCTGCACTCAAAGAAGATGCAGCATCTAGAGTTCTTGCACAAATGCAAAGCGACCTAGCAAACCTAAGCAGATTTACAAACAATGTTCGTGACTTAGATATTATTGATGTAGAAAATGCAGCACGACACTATGAAGCAGTTAAGGAGAGATCTTCCGTTATGGGAGGCGCTCCAGGAATTCTTACAGGGTTTGAAGCAATTGATAAAGCATACCCAACAGGAATGGCTCCAGGACACCTTATTGTTGCTATTGGTTGGCCAGGAAAAGGTAAGACTTGGTTTACTTCATACCTTGCTTGCAAGGCGTGGGAGCAGGGCTTTAAGCCAATGATTGTATCTCTTGAAATGTCACCAGAGAATATGCGTGACCGTATCTTTACAATGCTTGGCTCAGGTATCTTCCGTGCAAGTGATTTGTCAAAGGGTGATATTAACATTGATGATTTCCGTAACTGGGGAAACAAAAAGTTTGAGGGCAAGAATAGTTTTGTTCTAATCTCAAATGAAGGTGCATCAGAAGTAACACCTGCAACGATACAAGGTAAGATAGATCAGCATAAGCCAGACCTAGTTATCCTAGATTACCACCAGCTATTTAATGACAACAAGCGAAGCAACTCTGAAGTAGAAAGAAATAGAAACGTTTCTCGTGAGTTTAAAATGCTTGCCGTATCAAACAATATTCCTATTATTGATATCACCGCTGCAACAGCAGACGATATCTCTGATCAAGATAATCCGCCAATGATGAGCCAAGT
>ENA-OSIY01000470-OSIY01000470.1-marine-metagenome-genome-assembly--contig:-NODE-470-length-22576-cov-10.170852_pt1 | contig 22576 bp, 36 predicted proteins | sample MGYA00237884_ERZ534233 | MGnify/ENA primary metagenome ERZ534233 (study PRJEB26412, sample SAMN06343840) | marine metagenome | isolation source: estuarine water | place: USA: Columbia River Estuary... | reverse complement strand
GAACTCAATGCCCGTTTCCTCGTCAAACTCGTTGATGTCTAATCGGTATACTGGTAACTTCATCTTTCTTAAATAGCGTTATTTTACAACGGACACTTTTCTCGTAGTATCCACACGATCAGTTGTTCTTCGGATGTCACCTTCAGTCACAAATACTTTGGTATCAAATCCGCTTACTGATGGAAGTGATGAGCTGACTTGTGGTGCTGACATTTGTACCATTCCACCGCCACCCATTTGTGATGGTGCAGATGGTGATCCACTGCCTTTGCCACTTTTCAAGATTGCTTTTGCCTTGTTTGCTGCTCCCAACACCGCCGCAATTTGCGATGCGTAGAATATCGGGAATGCAAATGGTGCTGCTGCTCCGGTTGCCTTTGCCCCCTTTTGTGCGATGTCCAATGCGTTAATAAATCCAACACCAGTACCAATTGCAATGTCAATCAATGCTGCGGCTTTTGCTGCATCACTACCTTCTTTGAACAAACCACCAAGTGCCAATACGGCATCCCTTGTTGCTTGAACCATTTCCGCTTTTGCAGTCGCCAACGCTTCTTCATTTTTCAGTTGGTCATCGGTTGCCTTTGCTTGATCGTCTGCTTGTTTGTCGTCAATCTCCTTTTGCTTTACTCTTCTATCATCTGCAAGTTTTAGTTCTGCTGCATCCACTTCCGCAGTTGCAACGATTTGCAAGTCATTATACTTTTTCTCAATCGCTGCTTTGGCTTCTGCATTGTCACCGATTGCTTTGAGTTCGGCAGCTTTGGCTTCTTCAAGTGCTGCTAATTTGTTACTATATTCTTGTTGAATTCTCTCACCTTCATCAGTCAGCAATGCCAGTTCTTTTTGTCGTGCTGCATCTCTTGCCGATGCTTCCGCTGCCAAAGTATCTTCCGTGATTTTCTTTTTTTCTTCCCCAACTTTTGCCAATCGGTCTAATTCCTTTTGATCAGCATCATCCGCTATTTTCTTTTTGTCCTCCGCTGCTTTTTTATCAATGCTTTTTATTGACTCCTCAAATCCAGCAATGTCGTTTCTCATTTTCCTCAAACCATCTTTGCTTTTTTGAATTGCAGCGTTTGATTCATCTTCAACTTCTTTTGGATTAAAAACCATTTCCGCAATGCCTTTTGAAAATCCTTCCTCTAATCCAAAATCTTGATTCAATGCTTCACCAACCTTGTCAACTGTTTTTAGCAAAATTGACAACGGAGCAAATATGAATCTGATCATACCTTGAAGAATATCTCTATTCCTTTTGGCAGTATCAATTTGAGCTTGTTGAATACTTTGTTGAGTTTCAAGTTGAGCAGACAAATCAGTGATTGATACTTTTAATGCTGCAATTTTAATTTGCAAAATCTCTTTTTCCGTTTTGCCTTGTTGCTTCAATATGTTTTCACTTGCAGATATATTGTCGTAAGATTTTTGATTTGCTTCAACCATTTTCTCCGTGTTCTTCAACAAATCTTTTTGCTCTTCACTCACACCACTCACCGCCTCTTTGATGTCATCCCAATAAGCAACGATAGCACCAAGTGCAACAAGAATCAATCCTATACCGGTTGAACCAATACCAGCTTTGATTGCTGCGAATGCTTTCTTTGCACCGCTGACAACATCTTTGAAGATTGCACCGAATTGTTGTTGAATCTTTCCCAATCCTTCAAGACCTTGTGACAATGCCATTGCACCTTGCAACTTGATCATCGTCTTCTCGAAATCCTTTGATTCGTTTCCAAACAATGCCATCGCACCTTGTGCTGCTGCAAATCCACTTGCAACACCTTGAACAACGGTATTGATTTTTGAGAACCTATCGGGATTGACCGCTTTCACACGGTCATTGAAGTCCTCCATCCTATCTCTTGCACCGGCAAGTGCTTTCTCCGCTTTGGATGCTTCAGGTGAGAACTCACCGAACTGCATCACCGCTTGTTGAGCTGCAATGGTCAGTTCCTTTATTTCGGACTTCATTGATTTGAAGTCAGGTTTTTTGACGGTTAGGTCAATCGTTGCGTTTAGTGCCATTATTTTTCAGATGTTATAAAGTAATCAATTCCGTCAGTTTCATATATTTGCGATGCCCATTGAGTAGTCAATGTATGTGTGTCCAGTCCGTCAATCTTTGCAGTTCCGGTTGTGTCAATGATAACTGAGTGGGGTGAATTAATTTTTTTGACTGCAAATTGTTTACCACTTAATCCGGTTGGATTTGGCAAGGTGATTGTGACTGCACCAGCAGTTGTATCCACCAAAAACAATCTATCATTTTTTGTTGCAGTTGTGTTTGTTGCAACTGATTGAACTGCCCCACCACTCAAGAAGTTTGGATACATCTCATAGTTGCCAACATAGAGTGTATCAGGTTTGCTTACTTCAAAGTCCGTGCATACCAACGCAACGCTCCCTTCAGCACCCATTGAATAATTCACTCGCCTCAATCCAAGACCTGAATTGTTTGCACCATCCGAAGATTGCACAATATCGTATCCAGTAAACACACCACCGCCACTTCCCGTGCTTCCACCTACATTTGCCCCACGAATACCCTGTCTGATAGGATTGCTTCCACCGGGATAAATATCACCATTGATTTCACCTTCATTGCCTTGAGCAGTTCCAGCACCGATAGTTTTGTTTGTGATGGTTGTTGGTGGGATAAACTGAGCAAGAAGGAACTCACATTCATAAACTCCTTCATCAATTGGATTGTAATCGCTGACCTTGTTCAATCTCCAGTATTGACCTTCAAAGAAGTACAAGTTGTTGAATCGTAAGTTGAACCAATCCAACGGAGTGATTCTAAAATAAGCTCGTGCAATCTTGGAGTTCTTGTTGGTGATCTCCGTGATGAATCGGTAGTAGAAGTTTGTGACAAGATTTGAATTGCCGTATTTGTAACCAGCACCAACACCGAGTTCTTTGGGCATACCAAAGAGTATGTCAAAGGTCGGATTGGCGATGTTGTCATAGTGGATGGTCAATGGGAGTTTGCGTTGTACCACATAGGGGAAATTGCCAACTCCGTAGAATGGTGCATAGAATCTCCAAGATACATTGTTCTGCGTTCCACCATAATACAAAATCCGCAAATCCCCATCTTTCTGAGCTTCAACATAACTCAACACAAAGTTTGTTTGTCCGTTGTCGTAGTTCTTAATCTGAGTAGGTGAGAAAATGATGTCAATCTTCTTCTCCGTTTTTACAAAATCATTGTCAACTTTGTATGTCCGTGATCCGTATGTTGATTGATAGTTCTCCTGGTATTCTTTGTTTGATTCATCTGCTCCCTCTTTGTAACTAAATACATAGGGGTTTGCATCAAGATCACCCATCGGAATAATCTCAACGGGTTGTGAGTAGTCCAACTTCTTTGTCCAATCTACATTCACTCCGTTGTAAAAATCATCACGGGGAACAATCCTCAGAACCTTTGGTTGGTCTTGGGTTGGTTCAATGTACAAGTTAAACATCTTGACAAACGACATCAGCATCTCGCTTTGCTTGACTTCCGAGTTTAAGAATATGGAGAACTCAACCGTTTCGTTATATGCAAAGTTGAAAGCGTTTTGGTTGTTTTCCATAAACGAACCGATACCCATAGTCAAACTGAACAAGGCATTTGTCAAATTCTTGGCATTGGCTTGGTCATAAATCTGAACCAATCGGATGTCAATCAAATCACCCGTTGCAACGCTTGGTGATGTTAAGTAAATATATTCCGATGATGGCTGAACGGCAACATCAATGTTGATTGTTGCGGTTGACTTCAAAACTCCGTTGACATACAAGCCAAATAATCCAAACACATCAGCCGGGATTACTGGAGCATATCCGGTCAAGTTGAACTGCATTCCAAATTCAATCAAGAAGTTGTATGCTCCACCAATCGGTGCGGTGTATTGACCAGTTGTGGGATTGTAGTTTGCACCATTGTCAAAGTTGCCACCCGTTGAATCGTTGTTGAAGATTAAGGTAGTTCCCAAATCTAAGCTCTGACCTGATGTTGCTCTTGATGCCTTAAACAATCGTTGTGTCAACAATGTAGAGTTACCCGTCAATCCGTTTGGTGGTGGAATGACTAAGCGTTTGAATCGGTCACTATTAAAGAACGAATCGTTTGTGTACGAATACCCGGCATTTGTGAATATCTTATCAACAATTGTTTTGGCATACAAACACGGAGTGAACCACGCTGCTTCCCATTGGGTGATGTTCCTAAGTCCTGAATATCCTCTATCAATCATCGCATAAACATACCCACTTCCATAGGCAAATGCTTGTGGACTTCCGTTCTTTACAATCTGAGTATCCCACGAATCAATGATATTGCCACTTGACAATGTGTGATTGTATTCAGGGAACGACAAGACATTCAATTTGCGGTCTGCGATGGTCGTGAATAGATCAGCCGTTTGTCCGTGTAGTGAACATTCATATTGGATGTCCGTTGAATCCAGCACATTGATTTGAATCAACCTGATGAATCCACGCAACTGCTCAACCTCGTCAAGTAACACCACCACATCCGCTTTCTTATTCGGATTGAAGTCGGGTGCAAACTGTGTTGATCCTTGAATGTTTTGCTCAATCTCAAAGATGTGACCAAACAACTTGTTGTTGGCAGCAGTACCAGGAATAAGAACTGTCTTTGTGTATTCGCTTGACCTTGATTCGGGTGACTTAATATCTGCGATTGACTTGGTGATAAGAAGATCAAAGTTGTCATACAAATCCAATCTGCGATTGACAAAAGTTCCACCAAGTGCCTCAAGTTTATCAATCCGACAATCGCCTCCTTCTACAAACGCATCATTGGTTCGACCAACAAACGCTGCTTCGATTTGCTCTAAATACGAAGAAGGAATCCCAACATATAACTGGATCATAAGCGTTGAGATTTGTCAGCAAACGACAAGGTGATGTCAAGCTCAAGGTTGAACATCTTATCTTGCACACCCTTCTTTTGCTCGTAGGTTGCATTGTCAATGTTGACTGCATACAAAGTGCCGTCATACATATACACAACTGGTGATTCAATCAGGTCTTTCAACCAAGCAGATTCCGTGTCATCAATCCAATTTGAATTTAACTTGATTTTTTGACTTGCTTTGGTATGGTAGTTTGAACGAGTGCGAACACTTGTGGCATAACCGTATGTCGCACCGAGTGTGTACGGATTGGATTGGAATTGCTTTCTCTCCACCTCGAATGTATCTCTCCGCACCATATTAAATCGGAAGGAATCAAATCCTCCAAGTCGGTTCATAAAGAAGATGTCCGTTGTTTCGTATTTGCTACACTCGTCTTTTATGTTGATGCGATAGGTTTCTGACTTGGCAGTTCCACCGAGTTTCAACACGACATCAAAGAAGGTTGCACCACCGGGTATTGTTAATTGGCTTCCTACGGGTATTCTAACGACCTTAGACGAAGGCAATGTGAATGTTTGTGTAGATGCATCGGAGTAGGTAATTACAACGCTTGTGGCATCACCTTTCAAAGCATACAACCAATCCTTTTGTGTGCGATGGATGTATCTCGTTCTGACATTTGTCAAGAACTTTGCACTTGATGATGTGGCAAGATATTGAGCTTGTGCGTAAGTGACCAAATCAAACGGATTCAAGGCAGCATTCCAAACAGTTCCAGTTGCGGAAGTCAAATCAAGATACTCCGTGATCGTGCCGGTTGCTGATGGTGAATACTCATACCCAAACTCCACCTCGTAATCGCTGAAGGAATCCACACAACCGCTTGGAGATGTATCCGTGAACGACCAATTGTTGCTGACATAACTTTCCATTATGCGACCAATGTTGAACACCCCCTTGTTTGTACTTCCAAAGTAGATGGGTGCTTTTAGTTTTGCAATTGATGTCGTTGCAACTTTTACATTGGCGATAAACTTGAAATTGTCTTTCGTGTAGATACCACCTGATGATTCCGTGATCACAAAGTTTGTGTCATTGAATGCGGGATGATACGAATCGGGTTGTTGGGTGATTGATAGAGCCACGATGAAAAATAGCGGATAAGTCGTTGCGTTCCAAATGCACCCATTTTTCAAATGAAACTCATCTTTGCACTTTATAATGTTTAATTGCACCCATTTTGCACCACATTGACCAATATAATAGTTAATTGATTGCACAATAATTGCACAATAATGTGTGTTATAGTACCCGAACGCATATAGTTTTGGGTGTTTTATGCCACATTATACCCGAATGCGTATAGTTATGATGGACAAATCAGACATAAATACTTTGCAATCAGTAGTGATTCCCAATACTTATCGCAACAAATGACTTTTATGAATGAGTTTTTTAGAAAATTTCATGCAGTTATTCGGGTAACATTCCCCACTAATCCTATAAATTGGCAATAATTTGAAATACTGCCGTTTGTTTGTAACAAATATTGGTGGTTATTTGTTACCGATTGGTACAATTTATGACATCTGAATTGATACTGCTTGGTATAATACCGTTCGGGATTACAACATCTCATTCAGACAAGCCACGATGTACGGATTGAATCCTTTCCCGGCAGCATCCTCCAATCGTTTCTGCCGTTCTTTGGTCTTGGCTTTGTAAAACGCCATCGCATTCAAGAACTCAATCAATGGCATATCAAGAATGAAGTCCCACTTGGTGCGATCACCCTTGACAATCTTGTCAACTATCTCAAGCCAAACTATTGGGCTTTGGTCAACTGCTCGGTCATATCCTTCATCTCCTCCTTCAAAGAGTAAAGGATACTTTTCAATAATTCGGGATAAACTTCCGAAAAAAAAAGAGCGTAGGTGTACGGCAGTGGAACGGGCAATCCCATCATCAACGAACATTTGTCCTCATAGTGTGCTTGAGCATCACCAACCTTCTTATTCCTTCCAAAGAAATCCACCTCAACCGATAGCAACGCAACAATCTTATTCAGCGATTCAATCACATCTCCGTTGAATACTTGCTGGAGTTCGATGAAGTGGTGTCCGCACATCTCGTTTGGCGTTTTGGCTAACTTGAAATACCGACCACGAAGTTTGAACATAAACTGAATCGGTGCTTTGGGTAGGTCATTCAAGAACGACAACTTTGCAAACTCGTTTGTGAGGTTGTCAAGTGTCATTGATTCGACCTCATCCATTGAAAGATTCAAAGCGATGGCAAGGATGTTCATCTGCCGTTCAAGGTCAGACATATCACGACAAGAGTGAATCTCTTGTAGTTGGTGGATGGTTATGTTTTTCCAATTCATATTATGCAAAATAAAATGTTCCCGGTCTATTGTGAGCTTTGCAATCAACGGCAAGTGCAAGAGCCATCACACAGTCATCGTGTAGTCCGGGCGGTGCAGTATAACGCACACCCGTTCTTGTGTACTCAAATTCAAAGTTCTCCATCTCACTTCCAATCGGTTCTTCAGGAAAGAACACATCGGTTTGTTGCACCGACATCACAAGTCCTTCAATCAGTTGTTGTTTGCTTTGGCTTGTGAACTTGAATCCCTTCACTCTTTGACAAATCCTTTGTAGTTGTTCAACGATAGGATCTCCAACGCCAGTTGAATCCACAAACGATGGTGTGTTGCCAATCAGTTTGACAATCCTCGCTTGAGTGACTGACCAATCCGCTTGGAATCTCTCGCAGAATGATACGCAATTATTCGCATCCAGTCCGATGATTACCGTATAGTCCGAATACTTTGCCAAATCCACACCCCAAGCAACAACGGGCATTGATGAAATTGGTCGATAACATTTGCGGATTGCATCCAAGCCAAACGGATTTGACTTGTCATCGGCTGGTTCTGCAAGGTACAATTCACGGAATACATAATCAGGTAGATCACGCTTTGCTTGTGCAATCTCTGATTCGGTTATGATGCCTTCCCTCGCTGCATCGTATGCCGTAATCTTGAAATACTTGTAGTCGGGTTCTCCTTGCCTTGCTCGTTCCCCTAATTTATAGAACCAGTTCTTTTTGCCTTTGACATTCCCAATCAACTTACACTTGCCTTGTGTAGCAGTCAGCGTTGAACGGAGTGCGTACCACGATTCCTCACGCATCCTTGATGCCTCATCAATGACGGCAGCGTACACATCATCACCATAAAGGTTGTCCGGTTTCTCTCCTGACTTAAATTCAATCCTTGCACCAGTTGGCAAGGTCAACAATAGTTTTGTTTCGTTGCTAAGAAAGAAGTTCTTGTCCGTGACTTGGTTCTTCATCCTTCGGAATGCAATCTCCGCTTGTTGGTATACTGGTGCAACCCACCACACCGACTGACCATCCTTGCATTGGAGTGCTTGTTCAAAGAGCCAAATGATATGTGATGCCGTCTTGCCGGTCTTGGTACTCGCAGCCGTAATCGTGAAACGGGCATCGCAATCAAGGATGTCCTTTTGGTAGTTGGTTAGATATGGTCGTGTGTAGTTTATTTGCACAACGATTTGTATAACTGCAATCTTGTCAAGTTGTGGAGTTCAAGGTTGTGATGTTTTTTGCAATACTCGTAATTACTCACGCCCATTGATTGACGAACTGAATGACCAACATCAATCATCTTTTGAATCGCAGTCCGCCAATCGTTTTGAGTTACCAACAATACCCCGTCATTTGCTTGATGGTACAAGTATGGATACACCGCAGAACAAATGATTGGCTTTTTGTATGCACTCGCTTCAACTATCTTCAGCTCAGATTTGCAGTTGTTGAACTTGGTATCGTGCAACGGTGCAACCACGAAGTCAAAGTGACGATAGACCTCGCCATATTCAAACACCGATGTCCCTTCAACTATCTTTGCATCAGGCATACTCTTGGCAATGCGATTCCAAATCTCTCCTGGTGTATAACCGCAGATGTAGAACTCAATGTCAAGTCCTTTGATTTGGTCGGCAATCAACTTCAAGTCCTCCTCGTGAGTTACTCCACCAACCCATCCGACCTTTACTTTGTCGGTTCGTTCCATTGGTTCGGCTTCCCATTGCTTGTGTGTGTAGTCAAGGCAGTTGGATGCGATCACAACATTCTCATTGATCAAGCGAATCTCTTTGGCAAGTGCTGGAGTTGTGGTGATGACCGCATCAGCGTAATTGATGGAATCTTTCACACATTGCTTGATCCCTTTGCGATATGCCCAATATGCTGGATTATATTTCGGAAGAATCCAATAGTCATCAATGTCCACGACATAGGGAGTGCCTGAATCAGCAATCTTCTTCAAGACATCATAATGCTTTGAACCAAGCCATCGTGAGAAGATGATCAAATCAAATTGCGTGTAATCAAGTGTGAGCCATTCCTCTTGTGATTGGCAAACGCTGACATCCGCTTGTCCGTCAATTTGCATCCGAAGATGTGGCGTGAATAAACGGTGGTAAACTACACCATTGATTCCGTCAGTTAATATCAGTAATTTCATAGAGTTGTTAATAAGTGATTAAAAGCTTGATTCGTGACATAGTCAAAGCCATTGTTGACCGGGATGACATTCGGTGAGTGAACGCATATCTCAAGCAATCGTTTAACTTTCATTTGTTCTGCGATTGCGTATGTGCTTGATTGATTTCCGATGAATGCCTTTGAACTGCCGATAATAGTTGCCAACATCAAAGCATCTTGACATTTCAATAGTTCACAATCTAACTGCCATCTATCGGTGAATGCAATGTACTCATCTTCGTATCCAAAGAAAACGCACTTGTGTTCCTTGAGTGGGAAGTAGTTGATATCGTAATTGCGATAACGAGATGTGAAGTTCAAAAGTATCTTGTCCGCAAAATATGGGATAGGTTCAGTCGCTTCAATACAAGGTTCGTGAAGGTCGGACATCAATTCGGGATACACAAGAAAGTGATTCCGCCTCAAATCACCAGCAGATAGATTCAATCCGTGATTCCTGAACTTATCGAAGTTATATCCAATGTCGGGGTGTGAGTTCATCTCAACGCTTTTAATGTACGATTGATGCTCAAGCAAGGGTTTGATGTATTGGTATGATTTTAAGTTCATACAATACCCTCCGCTTGGATGACCGGGAACACCATTCTGCTCACGGAATCCGATGTGAAAATCTACTGCACCGTGTAACTCCGCAACTCGCTTGGTTGCCGTGAGTGAATAGATTAGATCACCAAGATGTCCCGATTGGATAACCCTCATAGTTCTTGCAGTATTTGTTTGACCTCCAAATAGAACATCAACTCATTGCGATTCTCCCAAGTTTTATGAGATAACGCCTCAATGATTTGGTCAACTGCAACCAATGAGCAATCCTTAACCGTCAACGAGTTGTTAAACGATTCTTTGATTTCTTGTGCTTTGTCTTGTGATGTCATTCGTTTGGCAAAATTGGGATGGGCATCCAGTACATCACATTGATCCAACCCATTGTGTTTTCGTCAATCCACATATCGCTAATATACCGTGCAAGTTTGATTTCGCCATCAAAGGTTGCAACGAGTTTAAGTTCTCCGTCATACGGTGGGAATGTGTCCTCACCTCTCCAAGTTTTTTTCATCGAGATTCAAAGTTATAGTAAAGTTTTTTGATTGGATTGTTTGGTCAATGGTTTCTTTCGGTTTGCCTTGTGATCTTGTGAGCAACATCTCCAAGTTGAACAAAGAGTTTTTGTCGTGACCTTTTAGCAATGCACCGGCAATTGTGCGTTCCATTATTGTGTACTCATCGCCTCGGTCTATCTTCTCCAGTTCTTTCCGTGATAGCGACAACATAGACAACATCGTTTCTTCCACCTGAGTTTTGGTGTACCCGATTTCCTTCATCAATGTGATGAGCTTCTTTGGTCTGCCTTCCAAATATCTTCTATCATCCTCTCCTTTTGTGAAGGGTTTCAAGTTCTCTATTGCTTTTGGGTTGTTTGCCATTTTATCACAGAATTATCACAGCTTGTTATTATGCACTTCTTTCAAATAATCGTTCTTCAACTTAGTTCCAAAGTGTACCTCGTGATGACATTCCCTACACAAACCCATCAGGTTGTCGATGGTATCTTTGCCTCCTTGACTTCGTGGCGTGATGTGGTGGACATCAACACAACGCTTTCCGCAGTTAGGTAGTTCGCAAGGAATATAATCGCTGATATCATATCCAAAGTGATTCATATAGATTTGGGTGTGTTTCTTCAAAGTATCAATCCTTCCTCGCTTAATGATTCACGCAAGAAGTCACGAACTTTAATGAGTGCATCCACGACTTCATCAGGTGTATCATCCGATGCGTACTTTGTCCGTGTTCTCAACTCGTTGTCAAGTTCTATTACGATGCACTTCCACTTCCAACCGTCAACTGCATCTTCAAACTGATGGCGTTCTTCGTCAAGGTTAAATTCAAGGATTGCTTTCATTGCTCACCTCCTTGTATTTTTACTACTCCGTAAATTGTAAGTATTTTTTTTAGTTTTGAAAGTGTAATTGACATACCTTCTTCTTTAGTAACTTCTTCATCCCACATATCAACCCCTTCGGTAATAATAGATTCTGCATTAGCACAATCAAAACAAAATCCAAATCTTAAATCTTGTTCTCTGTTGCAACATTTACATTTCATTTGTTACCTCCTCCGTAGGTTAAAATTTCCTCGTTATTTGCTATTCTTTTAGTTCCAATACTTTGCTCCCATCTACATTTATGTTTTCTAAAATCTTCTGCTTCTTCTTCTGTGCCGTATAATAAATGTGTACCCCAACTATTTATAGTAATTAACCAATAATTTTTATCAGGTGTTTGTTGTTTATTGTTTGTCATTTCCTTAATAGTAACTTTACTATTTGTAATCGTAGGGTCACCGTTTGTAAACCCTACAAAATTCCCTTTTATCGTGTTTTTCATTTGTTGCCTCCGTAGGTTTGTTCGTAGTATTCATTAAAATCAACTTTCATGAGACCAGCCTCCCAACTTTTTATGTGTTGATCTTTTTGCATTTCTTTAAAATGTTCAATTTCCATTTTATGAAGTGATAAATCAAACCCATATTCAATTAAATGGTTTATTAATTGCTCAACTGCCGTTTGTTGTTTATTGTTGCTCATTTCTTATCTCTTTTATAACTTGTTTGTTAAAATCAATAGCAAAATCTCTTTCTAATATGTTCACCATTGCTTGTTCTGCATCCAATTTACCGTCTACTGTTGCCATTTCAATACATTCATCAGTGGTTTTTGATGACCAATATATCATATTTTTTAAAAAAACATCTCCCTTTATTTCCCTACCCATAACTTATTCAAATATGTTTTTTATAAATGTAATTTCTTCAAGGTCATTATAATTATTTACGACTTTTGTTAATTCATCTTGGTCATACTCATAAACTCTTGACAATCGTTCTTCAAAGTAATGCCATACATTATTAAACCATAAGAATTTACTTACTCCATTTACTGTTTGACCGATGTCAAATACATCTCCGTTGTTAAGTTGTTTATTGTTTGTCATTGTTTGTGTCTTTAACCCAATAAAAATCTAGTAAGGTTCTCATAAAGAATCTCTTAATAAAGTTAGGCTTGCTATGTGTAGCAAATGCAATAGTATTTACTTTAATCTTACTTGATAAGCAATACCATCCTACTATCTTTTTTGGTTTTGGTTGAGCGATAATTGTTCCTATATCTTCTAACCACTCTTTGCTAGTTTGTTTCATTTTCTTTTAGTTGTTTATTGTTTGTCATTGTTGGGAAATTTTTCTTTTAACTTTTTAATTAATAGTTTGGAATACATAAATAACTCACTCAATTCTTCTGTGTCGTTTTGAGATTGTATGTGTCCAATTGCTTCTCTCATGTGTCTAATTGCGTTACTGTACCCACTAATAAAAGTATCATCATACTTTCCCTTTGGTGCAAAAAATGGGTTTTGCAAATTTTCTTCTCTGTTTGTCACTGTTGTCTGTTGTTTATTGTTTGTCATTGCTCACCTCCTCCGTAGGTTTCGTTGTAGTATTGTTCTACAGTGCTGTCAGATTCAATTGCGTTGCAGTTTACCCAAAGTTCTGAGTTTATGTATTTGTTTGTAAAACCAATCATCCGCTCCTTCTCCATTTCTTTGGCTTGTTGCAATTTTTCAGATAATTCAGAATGCGCCATATACACATTGTCAAATAGCCATTCAACTGCTGTCTGTTGTCTTGGCTTATCCGTGTTGTTTTCCTTTGCAAATTGATTAACCTTAGAAAGGTACTCAACTGCATTAATCTCCGTTTGTTGTTTATTGTTTGTCATAGTTTTTTTATTTCTATACCGTGAATATACAAACCTTATTTTAAAAAGCCAAATCTGTTTTTAAATTTCTTTATATTTCCAAATAAAACCACCTGATGATTTTTGTCTTCCTTTACATGTTCCTATTATACCCATTTCTGATTTATAACCTAGATAATCTCTAGCTTCATTTATGCTATCCCATTCTTTAATAGGAATACCAGATAAATCACATTGGATAACTGATTTTTTATGGGGGTTAGCATTTTTCATTCTTTGGATTGTATTGAGGGATGTTGATCTTTTTTTAGCTATACCTATTTTATCTATGTTTACTTCTGTATAGGTAGGATTAGTTTTAGTTATTAAATGACATAAGTATATTAAATCATTATCATCAATATCTGATTTTATGTGATTAATAGCTTTATGGACCCACCTAATATTATCTTTTTCATATCCTTTGGAACTATCAATTCTATCTAAAGAGGCTGTGTTTAAATGGTAATTATAAGATATTGTAGCGTTTACAATATTAATATCTACCTTTGTTAAAGCACATTTTTTGTTTTGTTTTAAAAATAAATCCCATAAGTAATCTATATCTAAATCAAAACTTAAACCTCTTTTGATAGCGTTTGATTGTATTTTTTTAAAAAAAGTAATACAAATTTTTTCTGATGATTTTTTTCTAGCCATGTTTATGTTCTATGTGTCTATACATATGCACATAGAAACTAAAAATTAACCCATTTTAATCATCTCTAAAACTTCCATTTTAGCTGTTTTAGTATGATCAGCAAAAACTCCACTTACTTCACTTGTCATCATAGAAGCACCCTGATGTTTTACACCGCGACATGAGACGCAATTGTGTGTTGCTTTAACCATAACCATTACCCCAACATTTCCTTCACAAATTTTGTCAATAGCATTGTGAATAGCCATAGTAAGTTGTTCTTGAATAGCACCTCTACGTCCAAAATGATCAACAATGCGGTTTAATTTACTTAAACCTACCACATTACCTTCAGGACCGGGGATGTAAGCAATGTGAACTACTCCCATAATTGTTTGGTGGTGGTGTGAACATTGACTAATTAAAGGAATATCTTTTTCTAATACAATTCCTTGATAACCATCACTAGGGAATGATGTAATATCGCTCATTGGTTCATAACGACCTTTCCATAAATCAAACACATAAGCTTTAGCTACACGACGAGGTGTATCTGAACTATTAGGATCATTTTTCCAATCACATCCTAAAGCATCTAAAAATTTACCATAAGCTTCAGCGGCTTCATCTACCATTGACCATTTCTCTCTTTCGGTAAATGGGAAACCAGGAGCGATACCATTGGCATAACCTTGTTTTACACACTCTAGATTGAGTGTAAATGTTTTATTCTTTTCCATAACTTATATTGTAATATACTAATAATTTTTTAAATAACCAAATCAAATAGAATATACGTTTGATAAATTTCTATAATAACCATTTTCATCATCCAATCCATAACCTACTAACCATTCCTCATCTACCTCAAATCCATTGTAGTGGATTCCGTCTACTGGTAAAATTAGTCTAGGTGATGCTTTACGTTTAAATAAAGTGACTACTGAAATTGTTCTGGCTCCTTTAAAGTCTAAATCAGCAATTAAATGTTGAATTGTTTTTCCTGAATCAGAAAAATCATCAATTAAAAAAACATGTTTGTTATCAATATCACACTCAATGTCTTTAGTAATTTCAATTTTACTTTGTTTTTTACCTTTATAGGATTTTGCTCTAATAAAGTCACATTCTACATGAATGTTTAAGTGTTTTACAAATTCAGAAAACACCATAAATCCTCCATTAAGGATTCCTACCATAACGAAGGGGGAGTCATCTAAGCAATGAGCATCATTTACTTCATGAGCTAACTCATGAATACGATTTTCAATTTGTTTTTGATGTAGATATAATTTCATGTAAAAACTTTGCTATTTCATTATTGCCAACCATTTTATGCTCACCTAATTCATTTTCAATGATTATTGTGGGCACAAATTCTACTCCATTACTTTCAGTAAGTAATTCATCTTTATGAGTATTAACATAAGTAATGTCAAATACTTGTTTAAGTTCATTCATAACCGGCTTCAGTTCCTTACATTTAGGACATTCATCAGTGTAAAAAAATGTTAATTTTTGTTTCATTTTATTATAAATATTATACCGCCCTCTTTGTATCGTAGGAAATTATATGATCCCTACCTGTCCAATTATAACCCATTTCAAATGCTTTTTCTAGACTAATAGGATATTGTTTAATCAATTCTATTCTATTATCTCCAGCAGGCATTAACCATGTTTTGTTTTTAGGAATATTCATTTCAACCCTAAATGCCTCAATTTCATCCATTGTAGATTGAGTTCCATCATAAACTGGTTTGTAATGAAAATCAATATGATAATCTAAAGTTTTACGAATTGCCTCTTTATTTAATCTAAACTTGTTATGTTGGTCAATCATTTTTTGATCCACGTTCTTACCCATTGGAGTGGTAGCGTCAAGACTAGGAACAGAATTACTAAACTTTGGAGATAAAGATACCAACCCAAACGGGTAATCGGTTTCAATAAAGTGGCTACCTTCTGTTTCAATGGTTATACATATACTACGCTCATGAGCAAAATGAGTTAATTCATTACAAAGGTCAGGAACCATTGTTGGTGAACCTCCTGTTAACATCATTTCAGTTATTTCAGGATTCTCATCATAGATTTTAATGATGTCGTTGAACGTAAAAATACCTTTTTCTGGATGGATACTTGTATACCAACTATCACACCAACCTCCAGCACCAAACCAACATCTATGAGTGCAACCTGTTGTTCTAATAGCAACTGTAGGTCTACCTTGTCTTGAACCTTCACTTTGAATACAAGTGTAAACCTCTAGAACAGGTAATTTTTTGTTATAGTCGAGGATGCGTCCTGGTTTTTTATCTTCTTTTACCATTATTGTTCTGTATAAATAGATGAATTTTTATCTGCTTCCCAACACTCTACTTTAGTTACTTTAACTCGACCGCCTCCTGTTTTAGAAAAAACATCGTTGAATTTATCATAAACTAGTTTAGCGGCTGATTCTGCTCCAATTTTATCCATTACACGTAAATGACATACTGTTGGGTTCATTGATTCAAATAAATCTAAGTATGGATCATCTTTTTCAATCAATAAAGTATGGTCCCACATATAGTCCATCCAATCCTTTAAACCATTACCTGGAGTTGGTTGAGCATCTATTGATTTAAACCCACCATAATCTTGAATCCAGTTCATTTCATCTAACTGGTTTTTCTCTAGTGGTTCTACAGACTCAAACCATACTTTGAATTTCAAAGCATAACCGTGTAGCAACTGACAATGTGAATGCTGTGCTTTCCATTGTCTAATAGCAACTGAGTAGTTGTCGAATATTTTTGTTGATTGATATTTACCCATTAACAAATTGCATTACTTGTTCATATGATCTTGCACCTGTAAATCTACGAACTTCTTGTCCGTTTTCTACAAGTATTACTGTAGGAACACTTCCAACATTTGCTGAACGGGCTCTCTCCATTTCATAATCAATATTAACCTTTTCTACAGAAATTTGTCCTGCTACACGATCCATAATAGGACCTAATACTTGGCAAGGTTCACACCAAGGGGCTGTAAAATAAAATATTTGTTTCATACTAGTTCTTCTATAATTCCTATAAGTTCACTGATAACTAAAATAGTTACCCCTAGTCCAATACCAAAAGGTAAAGCAAGGTAACCTGTAATTCTAACAGCTGATTTTAAAAAGCTGACTAATTGATGTTGTTTTGGATCTGGTTGGTTCATATAATTTCTTCTTCTTTAATTAATTCATATTCTCCTACTTCACATAAACGTTCTGTATTGTTTTTATATAAAGGTTTAGCTTGACTCCAATCATATGACCATTGTAAATCACCTTGAATCATACCAGCGTAAACCTCACCATGTTTATTAATAACAGCATACATTTGTTCATGGGGTTGGGATTTTCTATATACTCGTTTCATGTTCTTCAATAATTGAAGATACGTAAAAAACTACATAATGCCAAGTTACTGGCCCGAACTCGTCAGCATATTGAACAGGGTCCTTACGACCTAGTTTAATAAATGCCTCTACTCGTTCAACAGATGAAGCTGATTTATAATCACTAAACCATTCTAATGATGATTGAGTTTCACCTTTTTCATCCTCCCAGTAAACGGTATGTTGAATTGGTTTGTAAGATGTATTTGTTTTAGCATATACCTTATCAAACTTTAAATGTAAATACTCACAACATCTTTCTCCATCTTTTAAAATACCAGCCTTATCATCACTAAGATAAGGAGTATAATACTGGACACGATCAGCACCCCAGTTACCAGCACAAAAAGCAGCGTAATCAATATCTCTAAACTCCTGACGGCAGTCCGGATAAATTGCGTGATCCCCTGCATGGATACCCATTGCGATTTTAACTTCTGTATTTTTTTCATCTGCGATACTTAATGCTACTGCTTGAATGATTGAACTAAATATTTTATTACGATTAGGAACAACTGTTGCTTTCATATTGTCTTCAGCATAGTGTCCTTCAGGAACATCAGCTCCACCTTTTACAAGTGCTGAATTAAGTAATTTATCAAGTCCTTTTAATGTAATTACTTGATGTTTTACTTTAGCATAGTATTGTTCGTCCTCATAGCGAGAATGATTGTTTAAATACTTTACTAATTCCTTAGCACGTTCTAATTCAATGTTGTGTTTTTGTCCATAATCAAAGGATAAACATGTTACTTCATAGCCATCGGCAAGTAGATGAAGCAGCAAGGTGGAGCTATCCATACCTCCACTTAATGATAATACTGCTTGTTTATTCATAGTTTTGTTTTATTTGCTAATCTACGTAATTGTTCTAAATTAGACAAGCTTAAGCGAAAGCGATTTTCCCAAATTGCGTCTAATAATTTTTTAATTTCAGCTTCATAAGCTGGATTGATATCTATTGGACTCATAGGAAAAGGCCAACAATTTTTTCTATATCAATTTCCATTTCCCCAAAATTACTTTGACCAGTACTAAAATAACCAATCAACCAATTTTCAGGATACATCATAATCTTACCCTTGTATTTAGGGGTAGTTACTTCTTTAGTTTTAACGGGGATTCTAGAGGCACTAGCTGCTCTAAATACTTGATTTCCCAAATCGCTACCTGCGGGCTTACCTAGGTAGTCGTACAATGACATAAATTTTTCCATATTTTATTTTTTAATTTCTTTATAATACAAAAACATAAACATAGCTAATGATATTTGATTCATACCAAGAGTGTAATGACTCAAAACAACATTCATAATAGCACAAGCTACATTTGCTCCAATCGTAACGGGAAAACCGTATTTAATAATTTTATCCATATATTTTATTTTAGTAGTTTTCTAAACATTCGTAAATTCCAATCCAACAAATTATAATCTAAATCTGTTGTGTAAAAATGATCATTCATATTGGCTTTTGGTTTATCTGTTAAACCATTATGACCGTACTGAATACCATCTAAGGTAGCCATAATAGGATTTGATGTATCAATTGTTTCTATAAAAGGCATATCCTTATATAAATTGAATTCTTGAGGAACCTGACATCCTAATAGATGTACTCTATCATTTTTAGATATCAAATCCATACTGTACATTCTGCTTATTACTTGAACACGACCTAATGCTTTTGCAATATTTTTATTAGGATGTGAACTATGATCTAAATAATACTCGGCTCCATAAGAAAATGCAATCTTTTTATAACCTAAATCTTTATATGTTTGATAACACAAAACAGCATCTAAAAAGTTTTGAGCTTGAACAACTGCTACTTTAGTAACACCTTTAGGCAATTTAATTTGAGCCCATTTCCGAGCATTAACAATAGAGGCATTTGTATCTTGCCAAACATCAGGAACAATGAATTCATTTGGTTTTAATTCGTTAACCCAATGTAATAAACCTGAATCGTGGTATGCTTCTCCAAGTTCATGGAGGGAGTTATCTAAAATGATGTAACGACCTTGTTGTTTAGCTTTCATAAAGAAATCAACATAGTCTTTATCTTTATCTAATAAATGAACTAAACAATAGTCATAATCATTAAAATCTATACTATCTTCCAGCAAACATAAAGGAACTTCGTGAGATAATTTCATAACCGGAATATAATAATAAATATTTGATTTCCCCAATTAAAATACGGGAATAGGTTTAATTTTTGGTAAATTTCTTGATTCTCTATACGCCTCTAAAAACTCAGTTATGGTTCCTTCAAAAGATTCATACATATCTTTAATTTGTTCTTCATTACCACCAAAATTCGTTTTAACATCTTTAACAAATGTAACCCAACGATTAAGTTCATCACGTTCCGCATCATTCAGCAAACGTTTGCGACGTTGCCAATACAATTTTGTGATTTGACGTTCTTGCCAGTCAATATTTTCATAAGAGCCTGAATAGTTGGCTTTATATTTGTTTATCTCCTGTTCTTCGAACCAAAACTCATATTCTCGTTGTTTGTAATAAGGAGTAACATCATAATCACCATTTTTGGCTTTGTCCCAAATAGAGGCCATCTTAGACAAGGTTTTGTGCTCTTGATAACGCCTCCACCAAAAAAACTTGTTATATGTTTTATTTGGTTTGGGAGGTGTTGGGTCATAAGTGGCTTTCCACTTTAGACAATCTTCAATCATGCTCATATGCCCATTTCCCTTCTTAAATCATAATCTTCTTTATCTGCCTCAGAATACACATTGATATTCAAATAACGACCATTACCAATGTCATTCAAACACTGAAATGCTTCTTCTGCATCCCATTCTTTACAAAACTCATACTCCTCTTGAGTAAGGATTTCAGTAAACGACATAATAACGTTGTAACGTTCTAACTCTTGTTCTGCTTGATAAATTTCTTCGATGTTCATAACCTTTATTTCTATGTCGTCAATATACGAACAATCTTTCGGGAAGCCAAATCTCCTCGCAAAGTTTTTAAAAATAAGTTATTGTATTGTCATCGTCTTTTTTAGCTTGAAATTGTTGAGTTAATAATTCTCGTAATATTGAAACTTCTTCTAATGCTTTTACTTTTTTACCATGTTCAGCACCAGTAAAACTATTAGTTACATTTTCTAATCTTTCTAAAGATTCGTTAAATTGATTTAGTTTTTGGGTTGTTTCTGAATCTAGATTAGCTGCTTTAGCTTCTTTATCATCTATAATTCCATCATCATTAATATCAGCTTCATCAAATATTTGTTGTAATTCTTCGGTCTCTACAATTCCATCACCATCTAAATCTAAATTTTTTAAAGATGGTTCACCACTCATTACAACATTAATTTCTGGTTCTGGGTCTTCATAGAAAAATTTACCTGTTTTAGGATCTACCATTACAGGAACACCTTGATTTTGTGGAGTATGATTTTCTATTTCTTCTTGTAAATCATCATAAGCATCAACTACCTTTCTCATATCTTCTACTTTTTCTTCGATAGGTGTTTCTTTACGTCTAGTAAGTTGAGCAAACGCAAAGTTAGCGGCTATAACAAGAGCAATAGCTAATGGATCAAATACAAATATAATAACTAATATGTACCAGTTAATGATTCGGTCCATAGCAACACCTGTAAGAGCACTTAAATATTTTAAAGGGCCTAATTCGCTTTCTCCAACAGCAGTAGTTTTAATTTCTAGTATTTTAGATTCTAAAGCAAATATAGAATCATTTACTACATCAATTTTGCCTGATAGCTTTTCGTTTGATTTGGATGCTGATTCAATGTTTTTTATAACAGCATTATTAGATCTTACTACTAAGTTACCCTTTTTATCAGTATACTGAGTAGTTGAGGATTGAGATAGCGTACCTTGTAGACTAGCTATTGATTGTTTTTCTTTTAATATATTATCTCTAGTTTCCTCAAACAATTTCTTTTTAGTTTCTAAAGATGCTACCTTAGAATCAACAATACTAGTTTGATCTGCTGTTTTTTGATAAGCAGAAGATAAGTAACCATAAATACCTGCTGATGTAATTAAAATTAATACAGCAGCTGCTATAGTTAAATAGACTCTTAAAATTTTATTTAATTTACCCCAGTATTGATACAATAAAGAGGCAATTACTAATTTTGCTACTTCTAAAGAAGCAGCCATAATAATTACAGCGGTACTAGCCCCAGCAAATAACATGCTGAGACCAGTAACACTATAAACGGCAGCCGACGCACTTACAGATAGTGCGGAAAGTGCTATTATTAAGGGAAATATCCTTTCTTTTATACTATTCCACATATCTTATAAATATTAAACTACCTCACAAGCTCCACCTGCACAAGCGGCTTGATCCATTAACGCTGTATTATCACTCATTTCAACAACTCGTGACAAATCTACCTCGTTTAATGATTTTACAGCTTCATTAAATTGTTCTTCTGTAATTGTTTCAAAAGGTGCTTGTTTGTAAGTACCTAAATCCTCAGGTAAGAATGATAATGCTGTAAAATATTCTTTATTTTCATATAACCACTCTCCAACTGCAGGCCATTCATCTTGTTTAATGGTTACTGTAGCTGATACGTTGTGCATATTAGCACCTTTTCTATGACCTGGTTTAATCCAGTTTTTATTAATTGTTTTAATACGCTCTAACAAATCCATAGCAGATTCTTTACGTGTAATTGAACCTTCTGGAGCACGTTGAGGAACAGAAACAATTGATTGTAATGTTGGTTTAAAGAAATCATCTTCTAACATTTCAGGATGATACATGCTTAAGTAAGTATATAATGCTTCATTTTTACCTAAACGGATTCTACGTAAATAGAAATCATCGTGCCAAGCATGGATACCTGAGCTAGTACCTAATACTAAAGATGTAGTACCTGAAGGTTTAACTGTAGTAACACGAGCTGCTTTATTAATACCTAATACTTTAGCTACACGTTCGTTTTCTTCAACAGCTACTTTAGCTGCTTCCTTCATATTCAATTTAAATACAGCACCTGAAGCAATACCTGTCATTCCAATACCTAACAATGCTTCTTTTTCAGTTGTTTTTCTCCAAACATCTCTCAAGTAATGAAAATCAGTATAAGAGGCTTGTAGTGTACCAATAAATGCTGCTGCTTTAGCTCGTGCATTATATTCTTCTTGCGTTTCAATATCGCTAGCGTTAATTTCACACAAGTTACAGAATTGATTAGCTTTTAAGTTAATTTCAGCGCA
>ENA-OSIY01000468-OSIY01000468.1-marine-metagenome-genome-assembly--contig:-NODE-468-length-22671-cov-8.648978_pt1 | contig 22671 bp, 15 predicted proteins | sample MGYA00237884_ERZ534233 | MGnify/ENA primary metagenome ERZ534233 (study PRJEB26412, sample SAMN06343840) | marine metagenome | isolation source: estuarine water | place: USA: Columbia River Estuary... | reverse complement strand
CCAGGATGGGATGATGAAGAAGAAGACAGCTGGTCTGATTGGAATGAAATAGAATCTAAAACTGGTAAGACATACTACGACAGAGGTGGAGAGTTGATTGAAGCAAATGATTTAAAGGTTTCCACAAAGAGTAACGACTATGAGTGGATAATGTCTAAGTTTGTTGGTTCGAAATTGACGATACATGATTTAGAAATAATAAGATATCAGTATTTGGATATATCTAACTACAACGACAAATTATTCTATGAATATTTGGTTGAGTATGTTAGCGAGCTAAATCAATAATGTCGGTGGTTTTGACAATCTCGTCAGGTGCATTCTTTATTTTGGAGTTAGAAATATTATGACTAACTTTGAAAGATACTTTAGAGAGTTTTTCGACAATCTTAACAGGTGTGTAAGGAAAATCTCTTTGTAACAAAGGTGGACAAGATGGTTCGTCAAGATACCAGTACTCAACAAGAACAACATCACCGACTTCATAAGTTGGTTTTTTATAAGAATTAAACTCTAATATAAATTTCATTAACTATATATAAAATTTTCACATGCTTAAATTTGACAACGAAATGTACAGATTTCTTGAGTTCGCATCAAGAGGTTCGGTTATTGCACAGATACTAATGAACGGAGATTCAAAACTTCTTGTATTAGAAGGAAACTTTATTTCTAAAGTTGAAAAAGAGATTGACATGGTTTCTTTTTTACCTCTGTCTAAGTTTGAGAAGGTAGAAGATGTCTGGCACAAAGGTCGTACTTCTATGAAGATTGGTAGATTTTTGAGAAAGTTCTTAAATGAGTACTCTATTAAAAACTATGAACTTGATGATACACAAATTGAGAAGTTTGTGAATACTTTCAAATCTTATTTTTCAAGAGATACATCTAAGTTAAAGATTGTTGAAGGAGAAGAGATACTTAAATACTATCAAGAGGATAGCTACCATACGAATGGTTGTAAATATGGAAGTCTTTGGAACTCCTGTATGAGACAAGCAGATAGAAACAAGTTTATGAAACTTTATGCAGACAATGTCGGTAAGGTAAAAATGCTTGTATTTTTTGACGATAATGAAAAGATAAGAGCCAGAGCTTTGCTTTGGGAAGGTGTTCGTGAACATAACGATAAAGATGCTAGATATAAGTTTATGGATCGAATCTATTCTTTCTATGACCACGACGTAGACTTCTTTAAAGACTGGGCCAAAGACAATGGTTATATAACAAAATGGGAACAATCTGCAAGATCGGAAAAAGATTTTGACTTAGGAGACAGAGTACATTCAAGACTGTCTTTATATGTAAAACTTGATAATACAGAACAGGAATATTTTCCTTATTTAGATACTTTTAAGTTCTATAAAGTGGATAAAAACAGATTCTCCAATAGTGATTCGTTTACTTTTGACTATGTACTTATTCAAAGTAATGGTGCTACAGAAAGAGAAGAAGAAGAACCAGATGAAGAAGAACCAGAATACTGGGGAGATGCTGATGATGATGATCAGTACTAACAAAAAAGCCACTCATTTGAGTGGCTTTTTTTAGTCGTTGTTTTCTGAACGATACTTGTCGTATCTGTTCGCAATCTCTATTAAGAATTTGTTTCTTACAATATCCGTATTTTGGAACTCAAAAAGGTTCAACTCGTTCATTCCTTCTACCATTTTAATAAAGTCATTGTATCCAGAGTCTCTTTTTTTAACATCATATTGAGATGTATCTCCCATCATTACTGCCTTAGAATCTTTACCTAAACGAGTAACCCACAACATAAGTTGTTTGATACTAGCATTTTGACATTCATCTAATAACATTATGGCGTTATCATATGTAGAACCTCTCATATAAGCAAGTGGTTCGAAAACAATCTCTTCTGTAGAAAACAAAAAGTCAGTTGCTTGCTTTCCGATTATCTTACAGAAAGAGTTATAATATGACTGTCTATAAGGATGAAGTTTGTCTTCCATCGATCCAGGAAGAAATCCAAGGTTTTCACCAGACTCCTGTATTGGTTTTGTAATGATTATCTTTTCAATCTTTTTATCAGCCAAAAGAGCTAACGCGGTATAACATGTAGTAAAAGTCTTAGATGTTCCTGCAGGACCATGAACAACGGTAAGTGTATTGTTTCTTATGCCTTTGTACAAATCATTCTGCTTTGGTGTAAGCTGTACATTGCATTTTTGGAATTCCTCCTTTGAAAGAGAGTTCTTCCTTCTGATGTTCTTACGATATTCGTGCTCTTGCACACCTTCGTCAACCTCGCTCTTGAAATCCCGTTTTTCTCTCGCCATATTTTAATATTTCTTTTTTATTATATATTGAAATATTCTATTTACCCTTTCCTATATTAAATGGGCTACAAAGTTTTTAATATATATGTAAAAATATCATTTTAGGTGAAGACTAAGGATGAACTCATATACGACCTGATATTCTCTGATGTTACGAGTTATAGAATAGATATCGCCGAATATTTGGATGACATATACGGATATGAGGAATTCGTCGCAGAAATAAAACGAGTATTAAAAAAGTCAAAGGTCAACATAGTCAAAAGTAGTGTCTTGGTTGATAGCAAGACTGCGATATGGGAACTAAAAGTAAAGAAATAAAAATATGTGGATATACAACAGTAATTTTGGAAAATGGTCTTCGTCTGGCGATAACCTTACAAAAACTTCATTCGACCTTTTAAAGCAAGAGTTGTCGGCTACAAGATTCTATTCTAGGATTCTTAGTGGTGCCACGTTCATTCCGGTGAACGATTTAGATAACATCTATGATATTTTAGGAGAATGGGAGCCAAGAAACTGGTATATCAATTCTTCTGGTTCACAATATAGTGAAACAATGTCTCCTACTAAAAATGCGATGGGTATAGATAGTACTAATTCATATGAATACTATACTAAATTTATAGCAGAATATGGGTTAACATTAAAAACATTATTTACTGCAGATCGACTTATTAAAGATTCCATAAGCAACTACTACTATGTTGATTTGGCAACAACCGAACAGATAGATTTGTACAAACAATCTAATGCGATTGTAATAGATGGAGTTCTTCTTAGAAAAGGTCATAAGATATTAGTTAAAGATCAAAAGACTACAGACACTCTTCCTGGTGATATAGATCCAGCAACTTATTTCTCAGGAGAATATTCTTTGATTGAAGATCTTGGTGGTACAAGAACATATGAATTTTATAATAATGAAAACGGTATATACGCATATGATGGGAAAAAATTTGTTAAGGATTCGATTCTTGATGACTATTCCAACTGTGTTAGATATAGTGTACACGTTAATATGGGTACAAAAAATACGGAAAAACAATATCATTTAAAAAGACTTTTAAATGGTTATTTCCCTACTTCTAGTTTATCAGAACCAATGGAGTTTGTAGAAAAACATAACTGGATGCTTAGAAACAGAGTAGATTATAACAATCTTTTTGAAATAAACTACTTTGATGTTATAAAACATGGAACACAATCTTATCAAATAGAAGGAGTTACTTATAGTATACCTCCAAGAACAATATCAGTAGGTGAGTTTGGAGTCATTCTAAACACTCAAAACCTATCAGGACTTCAAGGAACATCTAATATAATCAACAACAAATACAAAGTAAATCTAAGAAGTATCTCACAGACCAATACACACTATTGGGTATGTGGTGATGACTCTACTCTTTTGAAGGTAAGAAAGCATGACTTCTTTATCGAAAGAGCAGTTGTAGACACTTTATCAAATCTTACTTCAGTTTCATTCTTTAATGATCTTAGAGGTGCTGTTGTTGGAGAATTCAATAGTATATTCATAACTACAAATGGTGGACAGAAATGGAATAGATTAAAGATTGCAGATTTTGCACCATATACTTATAACAAAGTCTTATTTACAGACTCAAACCGATTCTATGTTGGTGGAAGAAACGGAGTATTCTTGGAGATGTATGAAGATCAATCTGGTTGGACTGCTTTAAAAAGACGTATATTTCAAGAGATTGATGATGATGATGAGTATCTATTAGTAGAAGGAATCAATGACCTTTATAAAACTACTATAAATACATGGGGTTTAAGTTATTCATTTGGTAGTACACAAACTACTGCAACTACAAAAGATCTTATGTTCATCGCAACAAACAATGGTAACTTAATAACCTATGATATGACCGATGCAACTGAGTTTGACTTTTTATACTTAGACTTTGGAAAGAACTACGGTGACATAAGAAATATAACAAGACAATCTAACACAAATAACTTCTACTTCACTGGTGCTGATGGTTTATATTCATTTGATATAAATAACTTTAAATATATTGGAATTGGTAATACTTATTCAAATACAATTTCAGGAACATATGCGACGCTAAAATCTTCTTTGTGGGCAAATGAAATATTTGATTATGAAGAAAATGAGTTAATAATAGCAGGAAATAACTCTTTGTTGAAAACCACAAACTATGGTACAACATTGAACTTTAAGTTATTAGATGATAACTTTGAAAATAGGTTGAAGTCAAAACTTCTTTTCATGGACTATGATATTGGAGCTAAGTTAAACTGGTTCACTGATCAAGGTGACTATAGAATGCCAAACTCTATAACTTTCAGCACGAATCTTCCATTTAAGAAAAATGCAAACGGAACACTTTCTACAACAAGAAGTACAGAATATCTTTATGATATGGGATTCGGTCCTATAATATACGGAGCAACTGCACCAAGTATGATGACACAGTCGGAATGTAACTGGCTTACCTATTGGGTAGACTCTCAAAAGACTTTTGAATATTATAGTAAATACCCATTAAACGAATATGCAGTAAGTGGAATAACAGGAAGTATGGTTTTGATATCTACTACATTCTCTTATGCATCGGGGGCGTTAATAAGTGGTGCAACGGCATCTAAAGAAAACAAAGTGAATCTTTATAAAGGAATAATCAGTAATGATATAACAGATATTATAAAGTTAGCACCAAGTTTTGCTTATTCTGGAACACAAAGTAGTAGATATGACATGCTCAACAGAGCTATCATAACAGCACCTACTGATTTAACACCTATAAAACTTTATCTATATGATTATCTTATAATATTGAAAGTTCCTACTTCTCAGTATACATATAAAGTAGGTGATGTTGCAAGAATAGAAAGTGGTATTGTAGATACAAACTTAATAGTGAATAAGACATGGGTTGACGGAACATCTACTTATGTTTATATGTATTCTGAATTCAATCAAACAATGATAACTGATTTGATATTGAACGCCGGAGAAACTTTAGCAACTTCAAATGTTACCATAACAAACTTAAACAGATATAAAGATATTGATGAGTTAGTTTATAACTTTAATCTACACCCTATTGGAAACGCATACAAAATGCAGATAACAGGTTCTGCATCTCGTCTAAGCTATAATTTGAAACTTACTCCAAAGTTCAACAATCTAACATCATATTATAACTTGGCCACAAATGTTTTTCTAAATACTTATAAGTATCAGACATCTACTTATGGTCACTATACAAAAGAAATGATATACACAAGTGGATTCTTAAAGTTTGGATACACAGCAACTTACAATCTATTAGACTATTTAGAAAGTATAAACAAAGTAAGTAATGGACTTTCTACATTCTATGCATCTAAAGAGTATTTGGCAATGCCTATATACAAAGACATTCCTTTAGGATCTCTTGGATCCAACAACATCTATATAGACTCAAACGGAATAACACAATCTTCGACTACTGGAAACAAATTGATGTTTGGTGAAAAGCTTAAACTAGAATGGGAAAGTATTTTAATAAACACATTTGTTGATGTTTCTATATACCAACCAGATGCTGGAGGAACGTATACGACAGAAAGACTTCTTGTAATGAACAAATACAAGATAGAGAACATAGACGATATAGGATTAAATACGTATGTCATTGAATTTCATAAAAAACTTAACTTTCAGTTGAATACATCTCTAAACGATGGTACTATAGATATAATTTCGAGAAGGTCGTTACTTCAGATAAGTAATGACTTACAAGAGTTGAATAATATACAAAAGGCTAAACTAAGTACTAAACATATTGTAAACGATACTTTTGGTTACAATAACTACCAAAGTGAGCTTAACTTCAAAGTTCCTACGGATTCTTATGCTAAGATATTCCTTTCTGATGTTGATACTGTTGATTCACTTAGTGCGATTATGTACGTAGACTACAAAAACGAGTTGGCGATGAACATAACAAGACTTGATAGAGACTTCAATATACCTATAACGAATACGGTAGATTTTGGTGGTCAGCTTTTCATAACATGTTCAGAGAAACACAAACTTTCAAAAGATGATGGAATCGTATTAGAGTTTAATGGAGGATCACAATCTTCTTCAGAATTAAATCAAAACTACTTTGGATATAGAGTTGTTACTCAAGTATATGGTGAATATGACTTCGCGGTTGATCTTCCTTATGGGAACGAGGCGTTTGTTGGATCGGATTCTGGTTATGTTAGATATGTTAAGAAAGATCCTTTCTTAAACTACCAACCAGTTGATTTGATTGACATAGGAGTAAATAAAAGAGGAAAGATTGCGATTGAGCTTGGAGTTGAAAATACAAAGTTAAAAGACGGAAAATTTGGATTAGTAAACGTAGATTTTGACAAATATAGATTTAGATTAGTTGATGGATTGAATATAGAAACAATCTCTTTGAAATTCCCTTGGCTTTTAGAAGCAGAAGTTTCTGGTGCAGTAATCGGAGTGGATTTAGCTAGTGAAATTGTTTGGTACAAAGGAATCTGGGAAGGTGGAAGATGGTTCGGTGGAACTTGGATATCAGGAACTTGGAAACTTGGAGATTGGTATGCAGGAACTTGGAACTCTAAAATGATTAAAGATAATAAGATTTCTGTAGAGGTTGATAAAAAGTCTTCTGATGAATTCCAATCTACTTGGTATACAGGAAGATGGTTTGGTGGAACTTGGAATAATGGTACTTGGATAAACGGAAGATTCTATGATGGTGATTGGAATGCAGGAGTTTGGAACAATGGTACTTGGAATGATGGTACTTGGAATGGAGGAAGATTCATAGGTGGTATCTGGGTAACTGGAGAATGGAATGCAGGTATCTTCAATACAGATAATGAACCTGCATATTGGATAGACGGAGTTTGGAATGGTGGTGATTTTGAGAATGGTATGTGGTACAATGGATCTTTTGAATCTAAAAATATTGCTTCTAGATTTGGAACAAAGGCTTACAACTCCAGAACGGCTACATGGCATGGTGGTAAATGGTTAAGTGGAAGTTTCTTCTCTAAACTAGGAACTACACCTGATGTTTCTGATGTTCATAAATATTCTATATGGCATACAGGTCAATGGATATCTGGTGACTTCTATGGTGGAGTTGCTTATAATATAGACTTCAAATCTGGAACATGGCATGGTGGTATATTGGAAGATATACAGATAATAGGAATGAATGAGAACAATAACTCTTTCATATTGAATGGTATATTCAAGTTCAACATAGGAGATGAGTTCTATATAATAGACAACAATGTTGGAAATGAACTTTCTGTATTGTATGGAAATAATGATGAACCAAAAAAGTACATTGTTCTTTATACAGTTGAAGATACTATTAACAAATTCACGGAAGTTTATGTAGCTACAAATGTTACTGACTTTAGTGGTCGATTTGTATCTTACAAAAAGGCTAATATTGGAATAAATGCAACTTTCAGCACGAACTCTATAATAACAAATACTATAACAACAACTGGAGTTAGAGAGACAATAAAAGATGTCAAAGTAAAAGTAAATCTTACTGTCGAAAACAAATTGATTGAAAAATATACACCAGTTGCACAATATAAGGTGGGTGGACCTACAGATCCTTTAGGAACAACAACATGGGAGATTCCTTCAGGAACATCAGTGGGGCCGATAACTCCTACATCATTAACGGATCCTTATCCAGGACTTCCATTATATGATGCTACAAACGCACCAAAATCTGTCGCGGTGGTAAGTGCTGGTTGGCAAAACTCTTCTATTGGTATGTCTGGTGCTCCAACTCCTGCACCAAATATATGGAACAAAGTAGGTAATATATATGTAAGTAGTACAAATAAGAAGAAAGTTATTGGTATATCAACATATTTCTTAACTCAGGTTGAAGTTGGATCCGATATCTATCTATATAAATTGGATCCGGCAAATGCGTGGACTGCCACGTTATATGCCGCACCATATCTATTAGGTAGAGTTGATTCGATTACGAACGATAACGAGCTTTATCTTGTTAATGATTTTAATCCTTTGATATTTATAAATTCAAATACAAATACTGCGGCTAATAAAAGCTATTACTTTTACGACTATGTTTCACCGCCGTATATTGGATATCCTTCTGGACAAACAAACTTTAAATATATGTTCAGATGTAATACAAATAATGGAGCTAACGCTAATACACAGAAAGATTTCTTATCACAGAATCTAATAGGGGTTAGAAAGTCCGATTCGTTGGGTGTAATGAAACTACAATGGGGATTCACACCAAATGGATATAACGGTCCAGGAAACACATTAGCAAATGGACCAATGGTATATAGAACTAACAATAGTATGATATCATCATATGGAAATAACTACATTGCTAAAGAAAGAGTTTTAGATCCTATATCACTTAATGATATAAGCACTACAACTATTGCAGCAGGAGCAACATATTCTACCAGTGATGAGATATATGGATATAGAATAGATATTTCAGAAGACCATCTTTTCGGAAGTTATTTTGCACAATATGAAGTTGGTCTAATATATCAATATGAGGTTATCGGTCTTTCTTCAGACAGGTATTATTATTTCAGAGTATTAGAAATAAAATCTTCTGGTATAGGTGGATTAAGAATAAACCTTAGGTCACCAAATGGACAAACAATAGGACTTAAAGAATTCAACGAAGGAAACGATGATACCAACATGATAGACACCGTCTTCTCGTATGATCAAAGTTTACCTGTATTAGATTCTGGTAAACCTATATACGAAGGTGACTTTAAGATGAACTTAGGTACACAGAGTGACCTGGTAACTACTGGTAAATTATATGTACATACCTCTAGATTGTTTCTTAGCTCACCAGCGACACTTGCAACAAACCAAGCTTTCTTTTTAACAAATGGAGCTATACCTGGATCTAAAATATATGCAACCACAACCACGAATGTTGGTGGTACAATGAGATACTATGAAAAATATCTTGGTGTTGCAAAAACGGTTACAGAGACTATAATAACTTTAGTTTCTGCTACAGATACATCGTCTTTTGTTGAGATTGGATCAACAGGAACCGCATCGTTTGCAACAGGAGTTCCTTATAGCTATAGAGTGGATAAATATTTGGCAAAATGTGATAAGTTAATATCAGAAGATTTGAATGTTAGATCGCTAATCAGTAAAAACAACTATGCAGACTTCACCGATCTTGTAGGAACAACACAATATGCAAATGGAGATTGGACTCTTTCGATAGAGAATACGAGTGGTGTTAACATAGGACATCTACAGAACTGGGAAATACAATTTGGATATTCCGATGTTCTGGGTGCTCAGTTATATGACAAAGTTCCTGCAATAGACTCTGGTCTAAGAATAGTAAGTAATTTCAAGAGTGCTAACTGGAAGACAGGAATCTGGACAAATGGAATTTTTGATGAGGGTATATTTGAAACAGGAATCTGGTACAACGGAGTATTCAATGGTACTTGGGGATAAAAATAATATTAAATTTTAATATATACATTATGGTAAAAAGATACTTAGAATTCATAAAAGAAGCGAACGAAGAAGTTCAAAAAGTCGATTCCTCAAAATATACTGAGATAAAAGACGAAATAAAGTCGATGATAGAAAAAACTATCGAAAAGAGTGGAGGAGAATTCGCGTCTTTCGTAGACAAGTTTGTTAAAGAACCAGAAGATGTAAAGATTGAAGGATTGATAAACGATTCTGATTTATACGACTTTTATCTAAAGTTTAGAAACGATATCGACGAGATATTGAACGACATAAAGTTTTTTGGAAACGCACCAAGTGAAGTTAATGCCATAGGTTTATACGACTATCTAATAAAAGGAACTCAAAAAGCAATCGAAGAAGCTGTTAAATTATTGACAGAAAGTGGTGATGAAGGACAAGCACAAAAGCCAGAAGGTGAAGCACCAGCAGAACCTACAGAAGGCGAGGCTCCGGCACAGGCATAAAATCGGTATCTATCAACTTATGTCCTTCTATTGAATGGATAAACTTATTCATCTTATCCGTTTTTTTTAGCTTATTAAATGTAAGAACAATCTTTATATTGAAATCTGATTCAAGTTCTTCTATGTATCTTATCTTATCTTTGTATGATTTATTGTCTTTGATAAGATTTATGGAATCTATAACTACATATTCTAAGTTGTTACCAATAAGTCCACCATTCTCTAATATTCTATATTTCAAATCTATTAAATTACACAACTTCATATAAGTGTAATCAATCTTGTATTTCTTCAAATTATTTACAATACGATAGTCGTTTTCTAATAACAAATACAAAGAATTGTTTTTATTCTTTATTAAGTTTACTGCTAAAGTTGATTTTCCTGTTCCTTGTTCTCCGTGTATAATTATCATATCCAATTTTTAAGAATAGACCAAAGGTTGTATTGATATACAAAATCATTTACAATCAATAGCAAATATACAAAAAATCTTAATAATATAAAAAGCATCGACATTGTTTTCTCAAAAACGGTGAACCGAAAAGATTTACTACAAATACTCATTAAAAAAAACATTGATATTATTGAAATGAATATATTAATGTTTGATGTAAATAGTCCAATTAACAACCATACAAACTCAAATAAGTTAAGAACTATTTGTGTTTGATAAGTGTCTAACTCTTCTTTACTTCTATATTCTGAGTCTTTGGGTTGTTTACCTATTTTTTCTTTATAGATTGCTTTCCATTCTTTTATAGAATGGTATTTTTGGAATCCGTGTATAGACGAAAGCGTTCTTATAACAAACAATATTCCGAACGAATAGAAAATATGAGCTAACATACGTTTTATATTGATTTACATCAAAATGTTTTATCAAACAGAAAAAGAGAATAATTATATATAGAATATAAAATTAAAATCACTTAGATGGCAAGTACACCACTTTACAAAGGACTTAAATCAAATGGAACAACCTTTTACGCATTTCCAGGCGCAGCAGAGGATATATCGGCGGCATATCAAAATGCCAACTATAAAATGTATTTCTCTAAATATGCGTTATTGAATTTTCCTACTCAGAACTTAAGCGCGGGAACGCAATCAAAACCAGTATACTTTGATTTTGAAAGCTCTTTCAGAAGATCTGTAAATGCAACTCCACCTGCAGATTTCTCTTCACAGATAGTAGAGTCTCTTAGAAACTACGTTGCTAACCAAGAGGTGGTAATCAGAGAAAGTAGACTTAATAGTACTAAATACTACTATGATACTAATGCTTTGGAAACTACTAGTGAGAAATTATTTTTTAAATGGTGTAAGAGTTTGAACGTTATTAATTTTGAACCTGCGATTCCTCAAGACGAATATTTTTCGAATCTTGGTGAGTTTCAAAGCAATAAATTAAATGATGATGCTTACTTTCCTGAATATCTTTGGAAAGAAAGAGAAGTGATTGAATGGGACACAAGATATTATTATTTGACAGATTCTGGTTCATATGGTGGTAAGTTAGAGATAGAGTTCAATGGTTTGACAAATTTCAGAATCGGTGATACTATTAGAATATTCAATGTTGGAAACTCAAGTATATATGGAAATAGTGGCGGTGATTACTTTGATGACGCAGGAACGGAAGAAGGACAATTTGTAAAAGTATTAGATATAATACCATCTGGTGCAACTGCAGGACAAAGAGTTATTGTTGATGTTGAAACGGTTTTAGGTAGACAAACAGAATTTACAGGACAAGCAGAGTTAGTTTATCACAGACTTATTCAATACTTAGGTGAGATTAATGGTGTTAGTAACGTACAAGAAGCTAATAGAGCTTATACAGAAGTTTATGCACATATTCCGGATCACACGGGTATGACACCTGATATTCTTTTTAGAACTAACTATGATGTAAACTACAAACCAAATTTAATATTCCCTATCTTACCAAGTCAATATCAGACCGAGATAATGGGTGCGGAACTTTTTAACTCACCTATCGTCAGTTCTCCACAAAACTATCCAGGTTCTTACTTTGGACAATTTGATACGTTAGACTTTACTTACGAAACTTCTACAGGTGACGTTCTTAGAAGAAGTGGTGATTATTTTGGTGTAAAAGGAGATATAAACAATCCTATAGTGACTCCACAGACTATAGATGGTCTTGGAATAGACTTCGACTCTAGACACTATGTGAAAATGAACATTGCCAATAGAAAAGTAACTAACTTTGATCAGTTTAACGCTCTTGAAGTTAATAATACTCCACCTAACGATTTTGAGTTCAACGCAATATTGTGGTACTATACGGTAGAAGACCAAAACGGAGTTTCAAGAACAAACGTATATGGAATTTCTTTCTTAGATAATCCAAACAATAACGACAAAGAATCAGAAATCGGAATAAAATTCCCTACTTACAAAAAACTTGTTTCGAATGGTAAACAAGATGGTAGTTCTTTTGCTTTCAGTTTGAACTTAAACTTCAATATAATAAATGATAATCCACAAGATACATACAACCCAGAGGCTATAAACTCTATGTTCAGTATGAATCTTTTCAATAATGCCATGCAAAAACTTTCTTCTACAAATGATAGTTTTTTAAATATATTGGCAGATCAAGGTATAATCAAAGATGAAATAAACTCTATTAGAGGCTTGATATATACACAGACTGATATCAATGTTATTAATGCCAAAGTAAAGTCATTAGAAGACTTAATAAGACTATATTCAACAAGACAGATAGTAACATCAAACTCGATAGAAGTAACTACTGCAGGTACTGCTATAAAACTAAATAGTATCGATCCAAACTATGCAAGAATTGATCAAGTTAGAGCAACGGATCTTTACAACGCACAAGGTATCATACCTATGAATCTTGGAGTTCCTAGAAACAAAGACTTTATGTTACATTTTATCAACAATGATGAAGTTCCTCTTACACTTCCAAATAATGACAGACTTACTGTTTTATTAAGTAGAGATTTGGATTTCATGCAAACGGTAGAGATTTATATTTCTGGAACAGAATTCGCATCACAAAATAAAAAATTGAACATATATATAAATAGTGATATCGCTACAACAACTTCTGTTAATACTCAGGTATTATTGGTTGGTGAGATTGACTTACCGGTATATTACAATACTACAAAACAATTGCCTAACTCTGCAATGCTTTGGAAAGACTTCAAATTCGAAATAGATTTTACACAACCAATAACACTTAGAAGTGGTGGATATCTTGATGTTCCTTTTACGGGTAATGCTTATTTAATAAACAACTCAATAAAACCTGGTGATACTTTACATTTAAACAATCTTTTTGTAGGAACTTCTTCTGTATATGATTTTTCCGGACAATATAAAGTAGATTCTTTGGCATCTGCTACAAGTTCTTATGTAACATTTGATATAAATAGTAGTGAAGCTTTTTCTACTTATACTACTACAAATAGCACTTCGTTACCACTTCAACTACACGGAACAAGCACTTCATTACTTTCTAACCTTCCATACTTCAGTTTAAACAAAGGAAAGAAAATATTAGTGACAAGAGTTTCTCAATCTTCTGTTGTTTTATCTGAAAGATATCGTGTGGATGTGAGAGATATTTAAAATGACGAATATTTATTTTAATATATACATTAAAATAAATATATTTCAATATGTCATGTGGAGGAAGCTCACTATTTGGACCAAGTAGTCAATATATAAAAGTCAACGCCGGAGACTTCGTTGCTGTAAATGGGTCTAACACATCAGAAAAGCTTTCGCTATCTGATTTAAGAATGCCGTTCAAGCAAATATTAAAAAGTAGAATAATACTAAAGCCTGGACAAGCTAACTATCTTCTTAACCATTTGGGTATTGGAGACAACGCAACTTTTTTACTTATAAAGGCATCATATGATCCTAAATCGGTTATTCAGGATGACAACTATGTAGATTGGTCTTTCTATGATAGTCTTGGTTCTATCAACCAATTTGCTCAAGTTATGCTTCTTACAGGAAACACTACACATAGAGTAAAACAGATATACCTTACAAATCCAAACACGAAATATTCAGTTTCTTTAGATGTTATGGTTTCTGTTATAGACGAAAACTATTCTTTCTTCAACGACAATATAAATCAGACTGCTACATCTTTCACAGATTTGGAATATACTGACATACATAGTCATGTCATTGGAGAATCTATTGTGATAAATGATAAAAGTACTCCGGTTAGACCTCTTATCTATTTTATGATAAACAACATAAACTCTATAGAAAGAGATGGAAAGATCCTTACTGTAGATGATAACGCACTTAGCACAATAATTCTTGCGTTCAAAACAGAAAGTGATGCAATTCAAGCACATTCTTTACTTACATATATAATAGAAAATCCAGGTATAGACATTGATCTTACTTCTTTGGACAATCAAGATCCGGTAGTTTATTTTAACTCAACGGCAGGTGCTGGAGGTGACTATATACTATATAATGATGGAATAGTGATTGGTGCAACATCTGGCACACCATACAACACATTATCAAATGGTCTTACATTCTCTACTTCAATAAGTTTGACACAATTTGGAACATACAATGTATTGACTAAGTCGGATCTTATAGGATTACTTATAAATAACGTCACAGATAATAGAGACGGACAAATGAGTCTTCTTCCATCAAATGTGATATTAAAAAACAATACATTGACAGATGTTGTTGGAATAACGGCAAGCGGAACATATTCGATGACATTCAACTATTCTGACATAGCTCAGAACTATTTGGATGGTGTCGTTGTAAATTTGAATATTATTGCATAAAAAATATAATTATAAAAGATGAGTTTTAGTTTTGATAAATTTCTTAGACCTTTAACATCTACGGATAGAAACATAAAGATATACGAGGATAATGGTATACTAAAATATACCATAAACCCATTCCACATCAAGAACAGCAATGTTCTAAACAATACGATGAGGATAAATCTAGATTCTGATAGGTCTATAGTAATGGTATTTTCCACGAACAACGAAGCTAAGATTTCATTATCCAAACTTCAGGGACAGATGGATGTGCTTACTGAGAAAGTTCCTTTTATAATAGACAAAGATATTCTTAACTATGTAACTGCTAATATAAAAATAGGTCCTACTGGATCAAATGGAAGAATATTCACAGGAACTTCAAGTACATATCTAGAAATACCTGCATCAGGAAGTTTTGTACAGATTACAACACAAAAAGATTTGGCGTTTGTTCCGGGGCAAACAATAGTAGTTTATAAAGACTTTCCAACAAACTATTATGTTGCAGACTATTTAGATGAACCTTATTACGAATATTCTGATCCAGTTTATATGATTGGTGATGTTGATACATATGACTCTACTACAGGACAACTAGCATTCGTTGCAAACATCTGTCAACCGACTGGTGCAACTTCAAGTTTTTGGTATATAAACCTAACTGGTCAAAGAGGTCAGGATGGAACGTCGGGTACATCAGGAGCATCTGCATATCAGACATGGTTGAACGTTGGTGGTCTTGACCCACTTGCGTTCAGTGAGCAAGACTTTTTAGATGATATTAAAGGTCAAAAAGGTGAACAAGGTTTTGAAGGTCTTGCAGGAGTAAACGGAACAAATGGTACATCAGGAACATCTGGTGCATCTGCATATCAGACCTGGTTGGATGTGTATGGTCTTGAGCCAGAAGCGTTCAGTGAGCAAGACTTTTTAGATGATATTAAAGGTCAACAAGGTGAACAAGGTTTTGAAGGTTTACAAGGTGAAAGAGGTGCAACCGGTTCATTCGATATTGGAAACGGACTTCTTCTTGTAGGAAACACAATGAGTGTTGGTGGAACTTTATATGAGACACTTAGTTTAAATGGTGGGTATAACGATTTTATAGTTTCTGGATTTGACAATATTTCAATGACATCTTCTGTTTTTGATGTTGTATCTGAATTCATAAGTTTAGATTCTGATGATACTCAGATATTAGCAATCAATGATATAACTATAAATGCTGCAGGACAATTGGCTTTGACTGGTGATTCTGCATTGGTTTCTATAGGAAATACTCAGGGATTGGTTTATCAATCAGATTATTCTACAGGATTTGTTGCTAACTCTCTTGTTAGTAAAAAATATGTGGATGATAATATCCCTAGTGGTGCTACTGGACCTACAGGAAGTGCTGGTACGTCAGGAACATCAGGAACAAATGGTGAGTCAGGGACTCCTGGTACAAATGGAATAAACGGTGTAGATGGTGCGGCTTCACTAAGATGGACATTGGAAAATAATATAGGCACGAATCCTAGTGCGTCTGGAAAATTCACGGTTGGATATAACGCGAATATGATAAGCATTATATTATTGAAATTTGCATATAATAGTTTGAATATGGTATCCCAAGGATTTTGGGACACGATTGCAAATTCAATTCTTATTGGAAACTCTGTATATTTACAGGTTACAAGAGCCAATGATATAAATTATACGGCATTGTATAAAGTAAATAGTGTTTACTGGAGCGGTACTGCATACGAGATTGGTGTAGATACTCCTGCGGTTTATGCCAATGGTCAATGGTGGTATGATAATGAATACTCTGTTTCATTTTCGATAGCAGGCAATAATGGAACTTCGGGAACATCGGGAACCACACCTACAACAGATTGGAGTCTAAGTGGTTCATTGACCGTTTCAGGAACAGCATCTTTTAGTGGTCTAACAACTTTACAAGAAGTTACTGAAGTAATCAATCCGACTCCTGGTGCCACAGCATCAACGGTTGTTTATGATTTTTCAACTGGATCTAACTGGTATCATGCATCAATCAATACTAACTATACCGCAGATTTTATTAATATACCAGAGGATGATGATAGAGTAATCACTACTACAATTGTTATAAATCAGAGTTCAACTGCTTATATTCCAACTGATATTCAAATAAATACTTTTCCTATGTCTATTAAATGGGCTGGTGGAACCGGATCAGGAACAGCAAATCAGGTTGATATAGTTGGATTTACATTTATTAGAAGTGGTGGAGTTTGGGCTCAAGTCTTTGGACAAATAGCTACTTTTTATTAGTATGTTGCTAATTTTTGTATTGGAATATAAAAAGTATTTTATTGATTTCATTTTTTAATATATACACTATAAAAAATATTAAATGACCAATGAGAAGAATATTGTTTACAGAAACAGACTTTAGCACATTACCAAATCCACCAGATGGATTCAAATATATTGGTTTTGACGGACCAAACTTTACACAACAAGGTGATGCAGGAACGGCACCAATCGGCGGTGGTGGAGCTGGATTATCGAATGTTTCGTATAGCGAGCTTACTTTATTGATAGGTAGTCAAAGTCTAACACCAGGTACATACTATAGGATAACAGACTTTAAGACTTGTTATGACCAGCCAAACTATGATATCTACAAACAACCGATAACAACAGGAAATTATAAAGTAGGAGAATCTATTTACCCTATAATAGTTTTTGCTATTTCAGAGAGTAATATAGCTCAAGATGCTTGGCAAGAAGATTTTCCTCAAGATAAAATTAGATATGATGTTGGTTACGAAACAACTGATATAACTGGTGGTACTGCATATGGTAGAATCACTGAAAGAATAGATCAGTGGAATAACAGAACTGATTATGACCATAGAGAAATTCTATTCAAGAGATATGACACGTTTTGTTACAATCCAAATAGTCCGCAATCAGGAACTATAAGTGTTGTAAATGGTGTTGTTTCGGGTATCGATACGACGTTTGCGACCTTTTCGGTTGGTGATGTAATCGCCATACCATCTTTTAATGAGATTTTTTTCAAGATTGACACTATAGAATCTAACAGTACTATGTCATTGACTGGTTCTGTTTGGGATGTTAGTGCAAATGATATTAAATATTATGGCATAGATTATACTATGGATAGAAATAGTTATTATAAAAACAATGTCAATTCAGAAGACTCTAATTACATTTATGAGTACACAACATTTGGAGAGGCTATTGATAATGATGGTGCTTTCGGTAACTACATTGGTGATCACTCTAATGGATTTATCAATGATGGATATGGTGATTTTCTTCTAGCAAACAACGTATTTTTGGATGGTGTGTATAGTAACAATAAATTTGGTAACAATTGTTATAACAATACTTTTGATGACGACTGTACAAACAATACGATTGGAAACTGGTTTCATAACAATATAACAGACGATGACTTTGATGGTAATCAAATCGGCACTGACTTTAGAGAAAATATAATCACTGCAAATTTTCAAAGAAATATTGTTGGAGAAAATTTCAATAATAATACAATTGTTAATAATAGTTTTTATAGAAACAGAATAGGTGAGAATTTTGAAGATAATAAGATATCTGATGGGGATTTCCAAAACAATATGATTGGAAATCAGTTTAATAATAATAAAGTTTATAATGAATTCTATAAAAATGATATTGGTAATGGATATAATGGTAATGATGTATATTCATACTTTTATGGTAATTTAATTGGAAACGCATATCATGATAATAACATTTATTGTCAATTTTATGATAATCAAATAGGTGAATATTATGATTCAAATGATATTGGTGATATTAATAATCCATACGACTATGTATTTTATTCAAATAAAATAGGAAATAATTTTCAAGATAATACTATAACCGATAATGTTAATAATAACGTCATTGGTAATCAGTTTGAAAATAACACACTTTTAAGTGATTTTGAATATAATAAAATAGGTAATGAGTGCAAGGGAAATTTATTTCAGGATTACTTCACTATAAACGAGGTAGGATCTTATGTTGCAGGAAATCAATTTTTAGGTACTACAAATGGTAATAATATAGGTTCATACACATATGATAATGACTTTTTAAATGAGGTGCGTGATAGTAGTTGGGGTCATGATTTCTATGGTAATATAGTAGACTTTTTTCGTAATAATAAAATTCAAAATGATTTTTCAAATAATACATTAGGAAATGATTTTTCAAATAACGAAATTGGTAATAATTTTAGCGATAATCAAATTGATGATAATTTTGGTTCCGGATATGGAGATCCACAGGGAAATAAAATAGGAAATAATTTTCATGATAACACTATTGGTGAGTATTTCTATAATAACTCTATTCCTGATAATTTTTATAATAACATTATTGGTAACTTCTTCCAATGGAATGAGATTAATACAAATATTAACGACACTAATTTTACACTTAATTACGGAAACATCACAGGATTTACTTACAGTGGCGGGATAAGTGGAACTTCCGGGACATATTCAGGACTAACTGGATCTGTTTCTGGAGGACCTGGTTCAGGAGCATCTTTTGATGTTATAGTATCAGGAGGAACGGCTTCTTCGGTTACTTTAAGTGCTACCGTTTCTACTAGTAATCAATATAGTATAAATGATACTATAACTATATTAGGAACATCTATCGGTGGAGTTGATGATGTTGTTATCACAGTTACTGATGTTACTTCACCTTCTTTATTCTATGACCATTACACAAAACAAATTTTTGAAAGAAGATTAGGAGATAAGAGAATTTTATATTATGATGAGGATGATATTCTAAATGTTGATTCAATCTATATTAGTTCGGGTTATATCCCAGTATATAGTCAGGCATTAACATTCCCAATCAATTACGTTAGTTTCAATTTTCGCTGTGATGGAGTGTATAGTAATAGCGGAGAATACACAGGTCAAACTGTAAATAATGTTCAGGAATTGGTTACTTTGTTTAACACTGGCTTTAGACAATTTGGTTATTTCTTTGATAACAACGACGGAACTCTTGGGTTATACATTGACCCATTATTAAAAGAACAATACTGTCCAAATGGAACATATTCAATTTATGTATTTAATGATTAAAAAATAAAAAAATAAAGAAAAATGGCAACAAAGTATATTGTAGATAACGTACCTGATCAAACTATATCGGGTAACGTAACCATAAATGGTAATCTAAGCGTTACCGGAACAACAACCGGTTTAGCGACTTACAAAGCACTACTAACTCAGCTTGGGGTTCAGAGTGGTACATCCTTAGATGATTTTAATGGTGGTTTAATTATAGGTGAAACCTATACAATATTAGATTATCATAGTGATGATGATTTTAGTAATATTGCGGATGTCCAAACTAGTAGTATTGATACTTTTTCTTATTTACAGGAAAGTGTTACCCTAATTAGTACAACATATAATGGAGTTACTGGGACAACGAATGGATCAGGATTAGACGCAAGTTTTGATGTTGTTGTTGATGCAGGAATAAGCACAAATGTGGCACTTGATACAGTAGGGAATGGCTACTCTTCCGGAGATACTATAACAATATTAGGAGCCGACATTGGAGGTAGTAGTCCTGAAAATGATATAATAATCACAGTTACCGATCTTAATACGAACACAGGAGGATTGGTATTCATTGCAACTGGAGAATCGCCAACAATTTGGGATTACGGTTCTACTTTAGAATCTAGTGGTAATTTAGTGGTGAAAGTATTAGAAAACAATTTTGGATTTGATATTGAGTGGTCCAATTATGCTGGACCAGGAACTTATGTTGGATTTAATTCAACCACAGGACCATTGTATAATAATTTTAATAGAAACACAACATTTGTTTTAAATGGTGGAAATCCAACAAATCCGGATTTTGGTCCTAACCCATTAGAAACTTTTATAGGTCCTATAAATTTAGGTGCGAAGGATGACACGATTGTTGTTGCGGTTTTTGATATGGATATATTTGAAGGAGTTTCTGATAATTTATATTATTTTCCTATTGAGATTCAAATTCTAAAAGATACTGATACAACACCAATTGTAATAAGTGGAACTGTAGAAGCATCGTTTCCTATTACTCTTACTAGTGTTGCTTTGTTTTGTAATGGAAATTTCATTCAATCACTTTACGGGGATGGTACAGTAAATGATATGTCAGAACTTATAACTTACTTAAACTCCCAACCAAATATGAGTTATTTAGGGGTATATTCTGATCCTGAAGATGGTTTTGTGAATTTAGAAATGCCAACCAATCTAGTAAATCAATTCTGTTCTAGTGGAACATTAACTTTTGAGGTCTTCAACGACTAACTTTATAAAAATAAAATAAAAAATATTATGATAAAATATATTAAAAGAAAAAGTGATAATAAGTTTCTACAATCTTTAGAAGGAGATGTTTGGGTTGATAACTCAAAAGATGCTTATGAAATGACATACAGAGAGTGTGAGGAAACAAAAACCACATTACTTAACACATATACTTCTGAAGAAATTACCGAAGTTGTTAATATGTTTAAGAATAAACCGATGTCAAAAGAAGAAAAAAGAGAGTTAATAAATCTTTTGAAAAAATAATTTAATAATATGAGAATCTGTATACTATGTGAAGAATCTAAAGTTCTTCAAGCAAGAGAGAAAATGAAAAACGATAATATCTTGAAAATAGATTTATCACCTACAGGAGAATTACCAGCAACACATAAATTATGTGTATTGGCAGTTACTGAGGAAAAAGCAAAACAGATGATAGATTCTGCTGAATTAACAACAATAGAAGCTATGAATCCTAAAGAATTTTTAGAAAAACACAATCTTAAAAAAATTGGAAAATACGGAATTGGAAACTTTTAAGGTAATAAAAAACTTTATTACAGACAAAGAGACAAGTCAGATTATCGAATGGATTGATGGCTTGTCTCCTAAGTCTACAAATCCTAATCACCACCTATCAGAGTTATCTAAAGTGATTAAAGGAACTTCAATGATATTCGATATATCCAATACGGATCTTACTGAGTATATAACTAACTTTCAATCGATATCTAAAGTAGAAAAGAACGGAGTTCCAGAGTTCATACAAGAAATAATAGACAGAGTCTCAAGTCTATTAAACCTACCGACAAACAACATATTCCTTCAGGCAGTAGACATGAGAAAAGGTGGAAAAATAAATCCGCACTACGACGCCTCGATAGATGGATACATCAACTACAAATGCAACATCAGCGTTCTTTCGGAAGGCTACGATATCTTCATTGGCGATACTTCTGCTTCAATAGAGCAAAAAGACTTATACTGCTTCGAAGCGTCGCTATACAAGCACTGGACAAACGAATTCAAGTCAAGAAGAATATTCTTAAGCATTGGATTCATAGTGCCTTATTCTACTATGGATAGAGACGAAAACGATCCTCGTGTAAGACTTTCTAAAAGAATAGAAAAATACTTTCAAAAATCATAGAC